>ERZ824600.577-NODE-577-length-54198-cov-14.640637_pt1 | contig 54198 bp, 57 predicted proteins | sample MGYA00519933_ERZ824600 | MGnify/ENA primary metagenome ERZ824600 (study PRJEB31778, sample SAMEA3449178) | human gut metagenome | biome: human gut; feature: human-associated habitat; material: faeces | place: United Kingdom | collected 2010/2012 ...
TCGTTGGCTGTTTTTCGCTTACGCTTAAACAATTCCATTAATTGTCCAAGGTGTTTTAGTTTGTCTTTACGTTATTCAATTTACAAGGTACAGCCGTTCGCGCTCTCGCTTGAACTTTTTTATCCTAACACATTCTTAAGAACTTGTCAAGCACTTTTTTCGTGTTTTTCGAAGTTTTTAGAAGTGTTTTGTTGTCCTCCGGGCCGTTTGGGAGCCGTTCATCGGACAGCTTGCATATGATACCACCTGAGTCCCCGTTTGTCAAGCACTTTTTGACAAAAACTGACATTCTTTTTTGGTGGTTTTGTATAGAGACAGGTGTCCGCTTTTTGCGTACACCGGGCCCGGTTATTTGCCTACGGCAGCGGTCCCCCTCCCCCTGTGGGTTTTGACTGCGTGATTGACATTTTCCGGGTTCCTTCCTATAATAAACAAAAACGCTCGTTTTTGGAGGAAGGCCCATGAAAAAAATCAGAGACCTGCCGGAAAGCAGCTTTTTAAAGCTGTTCTTTTGCTTCTTCGCCGCCGCATTTCTGCTTGCGGCGGTCATTGCGCCGGATCGGGCACAGATATTTGCCGGTATGGAGCAAATCCTCAGCCAGCCCTGCAAGGTTCCCACCAACTATTTTGCCGTGGCCGGCTACAGCGCTACCTTTTTCAATATGGGCCTTGTCTGCCTCATGTGCTTTGGTCTGTACCTGGCCTTCCGCGCGGAGCTGAACAACACCGCAACCATGGCCATCATCCTGACCACCGGCTTCGGCTCCTGGGGCATCAACATTCAGAATATCTGGCCCACCATCTGGGGCACCATGCTGTTCTGCATTGTTAAAAGGAAGCCTATGCGGGAGTACGTCTCCACCATGCTGTTCACCACCGGCATTGCCCCGCTGATTACGGACCTTCTGATCCGCCACCCTTTCGACAGCGTGGTGGGCTACAGCGGAAAGGGGCTTTTGCTTGCCATTGCCGTAGGCGTGGTCAGCGGCTTCTTTGTGCCTGCCGGGCTGAGCCATTCCCCCAGCGTGCACAAGGGCTACAATCTCTACAGCGCGGCGCTGCCTGTGGGCATGGGAGCCTTCATTCTCCAGGCGCTGCTTTTCAATACCTTAGGTCTGGCGCTGCCCAGCGCCCCCCACGCAGACACGCTGAAAATTGCCTCCCGCCTGGGAGCCAACTGCTTCTGCGGCATTCTCTTTGGTCTTGCCATTCTGGCCGCCCTGGCCATGGGCTGCACGCCAAAGAAATACTGGGCTCTTATCTCCAGCAAAAAGCGAAGCCCCAGCATTACCGGCGGCTTTGGCAACGACGTATTCCTCATGAACTTTGGCGTTTTCGGGCTGTTCATCCTGGGCTACTACAATCTGGTAGGGGCCAGCTTCAACGGGGCCACCTTTGGCGTTATGTTCTGTATGCTCTCCACCTGCAATTCCGGCTCACACCCCCTGAATGCCTGGCCCATGCTGCTGGGCTACATGGTGGCATCGCCTCTGATGCACTGGCTGTCCCGGCTTGTAGGAGGACATTTTACCTATGTCATCAACACCCAGTCCATTCTCATCGGCGCCTGCTACTCCAACGGCATGACCCCCATTGTAGACAAGTACGGCCCCGGCCTGGGCTTCCTTGCCGGAATTCTGCACTTCCTGCTGGTGACCTCGGTGCCCCTGCTCCATGGAGGCTACTGCCTCTACAACGGCGGGCTCACCGCAGCCTTCATCTGCCTGATCCTCATGCCTACCGCCGAAGAGCTGCTCCCCACCCGGGAGCAGCGGCGGCTGCGGAAAGCAGAAAAGGCAGCAAAAAAGTAAAAAAGTCCCGCAGAAATGGGAGAAAGTTCCATCTCTGCGGGATTTTCATATCTCTATGATCTCCGCCCCCAGGGCTTCGGCGTCCTCCCGGCTGTGGGTGACCAGCAGCACAATAGCTTCCTTGGGATACGCCCGGATGGCGTCCAGCGCCTTGCGGCGGTTGTCCTCGTCCAGCCCCGTAAAGGGCTCATCCAGCACCAGCAGCTCCCCGCCGTAGAGCAGGGCCCTAGCCAGGGCCGACCGGCGCTGCTGGCCGCCGGAGAGGTTGGCGGCCGGGGTATCCAGGCAGTCCGTCAGATCCAGCCGGGTCAGCATGGCGGTGATCTCCGCCTCCGGGAAGCGGCTGCCCAGCACCAGGCGCAGATTGCCCCGGACGGTCAGCTCCGGAATCAGGCGGCTTTCCTGGAAAACCGCGCTTTTTTTCCCGGGAACGCCGGTGATTTTTCCACCGTCCGGCTTTTCCAGCCCCAGAATCAGCCGCAGCAGGGTGGTTTTGCCCACACCGGAAGGGCCCATCAGCGCATAGCGCCCTCCGGGAGCCAGGGCGGCGCTGAAATGGGACAGCACCGGCTTGCCGCCATATGCCTTAGAAACGTTCTGAAGCTCCATATCAGCCCTCCCACCGGATCGCCCGGTTCATGCAAAGATCCAGCAGCCACAAAAACGCCTTTTCAAACAGAATGCTGACGGCCACCAGCAGCACCGTCCAGGCGAACAGGTCGCTGATTTCCAGATACACCTTGGCATCGTACAGCATCCCGCCCACGGAACGGTTGGCAACAGCCATGACCTCTGCCGCCACTCCCGCCTTCCAGCACAGACCCAGGGCCACATGGCAGGCTGATTTCAGATAGGGGGCAAGGCTGGGCAGAATGATGCACCGCACCCGACGCAGCCCGGACAAACGGAACACCCGGGCCATCTCCAGCAGCTGCGGGTCTGCCCCACGAATGCCCTGCAGCGCATTGGCATACAGCACAGGGAGCACCATGAGAAAGGCAATGAAGGCGCTGATGCGCCGACTGGACAGCCACAGCAGCGCAATGACAATAAAGGAGGCCACCGGCACCGTCTGAACGGCCAGAATATAGGGCCGCAGCAGGGTCTCCACCCAGAGGAACCGGGCGGACAGGGCCGCCAGAACCAGGGCCGCCAGAAATGCCAGGAAAAAACCCAGGCTGATGCGGCCAAAGGTGAAGCCCAGAGCCTCCCAGGTGGTCTTTTCTCCCAGCAGCCCGATCACACGCCGGGCCACCTGAACAGGCCCCACCAGCAGCAGCCGGTTGTGGATCAGCGCCGCTGCCAGCTGCCAGACGCAAAGGGCCAAAAGGGCAGCAAAAAGCTTTGCTGCCCTTCCGGTTGGATCAAATTTCGGTTTACGCGCCATAATAGAAAGCGTCGTCCGGCAGAGCGCCGCCCACTGCGGCAGGATTCTGCTCGAACAGCACATTCAGGCAGCCGCCCAGAGCATCCTTCATTTCGCTGCCGGTGATGCACACGATGTTGCACTGGGGGATGGCCTTCTTTGCGATAGGCTCCTTGACGATCTCGTACTGTCCGCAGGCAGCGGCGGCATCGTCCACATTTTCATTGACCCAGGCGGCGCTTTCGGCGAAGTCCGCCAGGAACTTTTCAACGGCCCGGGGGTTCTCCTCGGCAAAGCCCTTGCGGACCAGGATGCAGGCGGTGGTGCACAGGCTGCTATTTCCCACCTTCTCCCACTCATCGGAGACGGACAGGGCCACCCGGAAGCCCTCGCCCAGCTGGGCGGCAGCGGCAGTCACATAGGGCTGGGGCAGCATGGCAATGCCGGCGCCCTGGTCATTCAGGGTGGCAACCACTTCGCTGGGCTCGCTCTTCCACTCGATGGTCAGGTCCTTGTCGGGGTCCAAGCCGTTCTGGGTCAGCACATAGCGCAGGAAGTATTCCGGTGTAGAGCCCTTGCCGGTGGCATACAGGGTCTTGCCCTTCAGGTCCGTCACGGACTGGACGGTTTCCCCGTTGAATTCGGCAACGTACAGCACGCCCAGGACATTGACGGCCAGAGCCTGCACACCGCCCTCGGTTTTATTATAAAGAACGGAAGCCAGGTTGGCGGGAACGGACACAATGTCCAGCTCCCCCTGGAGGATCATGGGGGTCAGCTCATCGGCGGCACCTTTGATGGTGTAGGTATAGCCGGAATCAGGGTTTTCGTCGGCAGTCTGGAACAGCTTGACCATGCCGATGCCGGTGGGGCCGGTCATGGCACCCAGACGCACGGGAACGGCAGGCTCCGTGGGGGCGGCAGTGGTTTCGGCCGTGGTCTCAACCGTGGTCTCGGCAGCAGGGGCGGCAGTGGTTTCGGCGGTGGCAGCCGTGCCGGAGGTGCTGCCGCAGCCTGCAAGCAGGCCCACCGTCAGCGCCAGCAGGCAGAGAATGGATGTGATCTTTTTCATGGTTTCTCCTTCTTTTACGGGCGCGGAAGAGAATGCCTCCCCTCCGCACCTTGACATTATAAACGGATTGTACTATACTTGCCCCGTAGAATTCCGTTGCATTTGCAACGCTCAAGGAGGCTCCCATGAATCCGCAGCAGAGAAAGGTTGTCCACGAGTGTGGGCTTTTCGCAGGCATTGGACCGGAACAGGCAGATGCCATGCTGAGCTGCCTGAACGCCCGGCAGGAGCACTATGCCAAAAACACCGTGGTCTGGAACATCGGCGACACCCTCCATGCCTGCGCCTTGGTACTGTCCGGGTGCCTGCGGGCCGAAAGCGTCAATGCCTCCGGGGAGCACCTGCTCATGGCCAACCACCGGGCGGGGGCCCTGGTGGGGGATGTGCTCATGGCCACCCCGGGAAGCCAAAGCCCCGTCTATGTCGTCGCCTCAGAGGACAGCGAGCTGCTGTTTCTCCCCTTCCACCGGATCATGAGCGGCTGCGCGGAGAGCTGCGAATGGCACGCGAAGCTGCGGGAGAATCTGGTGTCCGAAATCGCCATGAAGTTCTGGGCCCAGCGGCAGCGGACGCTGTACCTCTCCGCCAAATCCCTGCGGCAGCGCATCTCCATGCGGCTGTATGACGAATACAGCCGCACCGGCAGCCTGACCTTTTCCCTGGGCGGCACCCGGGAGGACCTGGCGGATTTTCTGGGGGCCAACCGCAGCGCCCTGTCCCGGGAAATTGCCCGGATGAAGGAAGAGGGAATTCTGGACTATTATAAGGATACCTTCCGGATTCTGTCCCTGGAAAAGCTGACAAAAGACGTGGGATAGCTTTTCTCTGTTTCTTTTCGGTTTAGAATAAAAGTTTAAGATATGTTTAAGAATAAGGGAAAAATAGAAGTGGAAGGACACGGCCCATGAAAAATACAACAAAGTTCGGAAAATTCCTGTATATCACCGTTACGCTCAGCTTTATTGTGCCCATTGTCTACCTGATCCTGCGGATGATCTTCGGCAGCTCCGCCAGCACCAGTGAAGCGGGCTACCACTCGGAATCCGACTATCTGCTGATGCTGATGCAGTGCATTCTCGGTCTCATCACCATCCACCTGCCCAGCATCCTGGAGCGGAAATTTCATTTTGTCCTGCCCAGCCTGCTCTACGGCTTCTACATCGTGTTCCTGTACTGCGCCATTTTCCTGGGCGAGGTAAGGAGCTTCTACTATCTGGTACCCCAGTGGGACAGCATCTGCCACTTTTGCAGCAGCATGATGATGGGCTTCTTCGGGCTCATGGTCGTCACCATCCTCAACCGGGACCAACATCTGGCCGTCAGCCTGTCCCCCTTCTTCGTGTGCCTGTTTGCCTTCTGCTTCTCCGTGTCCCTGGGCTCCATCTGGGAGATCTATGAATTCTCCGCCGACGGCCTGTTCGGCATGAATATGCAGAAATTTATGCTGGCGGACGGCACGGTGCTTGTGGGCCACGCAGCACTGGCCGACACCATGAAGGATATTATTGTGGATGTGCTCGGCTCTTTGCTGGCCTCCGTCATCGGCTTCTTCTCCATCCGCAAGGGAAAGGGCTGGTATATCCCCACCCTGACCAATAAAAAGGAGAACGAGCAATGAAACAGAGAACTTTGACCGGTGTCGTACTGGCCCTGCTTTCCATGGTCCTGCTGGGCTGCTTCCACCTACCCTGGGTGCCCCAGCTGATTGCAATCCTGCTGGGCTGCGGCGCGGTATGGGAAATTCTGGGGGCCAACGGCATCCGGAATAAAGGCAGCTACGCCGCCGGTCTGTTTCTGGCCGTCATCATCCCTCTGTTCTCCCTGACGGAGAAGGTCTGGTGGATGGCCGCTGCCCTGGTGCTGGGCCTGGGCTTCTTTACATACCTGATGACGCGCATCGGCAAGCAGGCCCCCGCCTGGGTGGCCGCGCCGGAAATCGTCCTGGCCCTGAGCCTCTATCGAGGTCTGGCCTGCTATGGGGAGATCCCCCACGGGGCCTTCTTCCTGTGCCTGACAGGGCTCATCTGCGCTTTGACCGACATCTTCGCCTATCTGGTTGGCAGCCGCTTCGGCCGCCACAAGCTGGCCCCCAAGGTCAGCCCCGGTAAGAGCATCGAGGGTGCGCTGGGCGGCCTGGGCATCACCGTGGTGCTGATCGTGCTGGTATTTGGGCGATTCTTCGACGATATTGGCACGCTGGTGCTGTACACGGCGGTGGTTTCCATTTTGGGACAGTTCGGCGACCTGTCCATGTCCGCCGTGAAGCGGGTGGCCGGTGTCAAGGACTTCGGCCATATCTTCCCCGGCCATGGCGGCATTCTGGACCGCTGCGACAGCCTCATGTACCCCCTGGCCTTTACCTGGCTGCTGTACTGCGCCCAAATCTGGATTTTTGTATAAGGCTTGCTTTTTTCTGCGCAATACCCTATAATGACCCTATCAACAGTAAAGGAGCCCATCATTATGGACAATGAAATTCTGAACAACGAAGAAGAGGAAGAAACCAGCATCCTGACCCTCACCGATGAGAACGGCGTGGACACGGACTTTGAATACCTGGACTGCATTCCTTACCAGGGCAAGGAATATCTGGTCCTGCTGCCCGCCGATGAGGCTGCCACGGATGTGGTCATCCTGGAGGTAGAGCCTGTGGACGAGGAGACCGAGAACTATCTGTCCGTCCAGGACGAGGACCTGCTGAACGCCGTGTACGACATCTTCAAGGAGAAGTATAAGGATGTTCTGACCTTTGAAGAGGAATAAACAGCATAAATACTGCGGGGCTGTTAGAAAACGCTCTGTCATTGCGAACCAGCGCGCACGCTGGTGTGGCAATCCCCCGGATTTTCAAACATCTTGGCCGTAAAACCAAGCTGTTTCCATCCAACCGGGGGGCTGCCACACCAGTGACGTCGGTCACTGGTTCGCAGCGACATACTTTTCTAACAGCCCCATTCTCTAGCCAGGAAAACGCCTCGCCCCATGTCTAATACAGGGTCTCCTCATTTTCCACAAACAGTTTGTCGTTCACCGCGAACAGGTCCATCCCATTTGCAATTCCGTAGAGGATGATGGCGTCCCGCCTGTTCTTGGGGTAGAGCCGGGCGTAGCCGCACTGCTTCAAAAGCTCCTGGCTCTCCTCCAATGTGGCGCCAAGGCCAAAGCACAGGCACAGCAATCGGCTGCGGGAGGGATTGCGCCGCCCGGAGAAGACCTGGTGCAGATATACCTCGCTCATCCCGGACAGGCGGGCCAGCACCGCTTTGGACATCTTCCGCTTCTTCATAAGCTTTTCCAGCAGCTCACACACGCTCTCCCGCGTGAAGTTATCCTGATTTTCGGATAGAAACTGGTCCAGAGTGGGAGCTTCCATCAGCTCCTGCTGCAGATTATCCGTGTTTTTCATATTTGGCCGTCCCTGCTCTCGTTTTTTCTTCATTATATCGCCTTTCAAGTCAAAATCAATATGCGCGCTGCATAGTATTGTTTTTTTACCTTCTCCCCGCCTTTACAAGTGCACATTTTCCTTGTATAATTACTGTAAATTCTGCAAAGAAAATTCACTATGTGCGCAGCACAGACGGGAAGGTGAGGGCGATTTATTCCTTTTTGTTATCAAGCATTGAGCAGGACTACGAAACCGTAAAAACACTCAAAAGCAGCGAGCGCGGCTGTGTTTCGCTTCTGCAAAACAGGCAGAACGGGACACGGTTTATTTTTCGCCATTATCGTGGGAACGGGGAGGTCTATCGGAAGCTTCTGGGGATTTCCTGCCCGAATCTGCCGCAGATCATGGAGGCGGCAGAACAGGACGGCATGGTGGCAGTGCTGGAGGAATACATACAGGGAGATTCCCTGGCCTATCTTCTGGAGGGCGCGCTGTTCTCCCCCGCCGAGGCCCGGAAAATTGCCTTGCAGCTCTGCAATGCCCTGTGGGTGCTGCACAAATTGGGGGCGGTGCACCGGGACATCAAGCCGGAAAACGTGATCGTACGCGGCAGGGAAGCGGTGCTCATCGACTTTGACGCTTCCCGTATTTTCAAAAGCGAGACAAACCGCGACACCCAGATTCTGGGCACCACGGGCTATGCCGCGCCGGAGCAATACGGTATTACCCAGACCGATGAGCGGGCGGATATCTATTCTCTTGGGGTGCTGCTGAACATCATGCTCACGGGAAAGCATCCGTCAAGAGAACTGGCAAGCGGCCGCCTGGGCCGCATTGTGCAGAAATGCACCATGGTGAACCCGGAAAAGCGATACAAAAGTGCGCTTTATCTGATGGAAGCACTTTAAGGAGAGAGCAAAATTGAGTAAGCAATGCAAAAACTGCGGCACAGACCTGCCGGAGGACGCTTCCTTTTGCCCCCGCTGCGCCCAAAGCCAGATCGAGCGGCGAGCGATAAAGCCCCCGCGTCTGTGGCGAAAAAAGGCGCTGATCACGGCCGGATGCGTGCTGGTGCTGGCGGCGGTACTGTGCCTGAGCCTTGCGGTTCGCGGCGGGGAGAAGGACGCTTCCATAAGCAGTGAGCCGCCCGCCAATATCGTTGTCGACGGGGAAGAAATCTCTGCCAAGGATTTTTTGATTGCCCATTTGAGCGCCTATATACAAAGCGACGCATACTTGGCAAGAGCAGCAGAATTTGAAAAAGCATCCGCCCAGCAGGCCCAGCCCTTTGCTGTAACATACGCATTTGAACTGAAATTGGACGGTTGGGGCAAAGAAAATCAGCCGCTGCACTTTTTTATGGTAAAAGCAAACTGCGACAGCTTTGTGGACGGCATACTCTACGATTCCGTCACTATGGCGATCGACTATGATACCGGCGCGGTCTACGACCGATACAGTGTGGATGAAAGCTGGCTGGAAAAGAGCGAAAAAGAGCAGGCCATTTACATCGCTGCGGAAGGCGGATGCTTTCCGGACAATTACTATAGCGGCGAACCAATTTTTATGGATTCCGAAACCCATATTCCACTCTCCGACAGCGACATCGCGGAAATCAATCAGGCATTGCGCAAATAACACAACACATTTCGGAGCGGGGCATGAGCCCCGCTCCTTTTCCTATACCGAAAAGGGCGAAAAAAGGGATTGCCAGAAAACGTTCTGTCCTTGCGGCACGCTTTTCGAGCGCTCCTCTTTTTAAGTTTACATAAATCAGTAAGGTATAAAAAATTTGTCGATACTATGCAGCCAGTTAATTGTTTTTGGGTCGGTTTGGGTGTATGCTTTTCTTGCCACTCGGAAAAAGAAAAGGAGAGTTTCATTGTGGAAGAAAAGAAAAAAACAGCAACCCTTGCGCTGATCGTGGGCGGCGTGTTTTCACTTCGCGCGTTATTGCGGCTCAACAATGTTTTTGCCAAGTTTTCGGTCCTTGAGGTTGCAAAGATTATGGGGCGCAGCCGTGAAACAGTTTCCCGTTATGTGCATGAGCGTGAAGCTGCTGTAAACGCGATACGCGTTGTGATAGAAGCACAGAATACATAAGGTGGAGGAAATGGAATAATGTCAATAGGAATGTTTATTGCAGGTGCAATAATAGTATACGCAATTATGTATTTTGTTGCGTCATTTGCATTGTTCGACAAGATGGAGAAAAAATATTCGTGGGAAAAAGCTCGAAAGTTATGTGTGATTATCCCCATTATTTCAGCTCTTTTAGGCGGTTTGTTGATAGGGTATGCTGGAGGGACGCGTTTCGCAGAGGGCAGTTATATCGGACAGCGTTGTGACGTATGCGGAGATAGTGTTGAGCAGGGTTACAAAGTCAATAAAATGTTTTCCACATATTACGCCTGTGAGAAACACGGAGATTATGCGAGAGAACTTGCAGGACTTGCTCCTTCTAAAAGTAATCGTTCTAAAAGTAATCGTTTAGAAGATACTTGTGGACACGATGAGTTTGATGCGGTGGTCGTTGCTGAAAAAGCTGTTAAAAGCAAGTTGAAATCTCCGTCAACTGCTGAATTTTGCTCACATAAAGAATACAGCATTACTTGTTCGGGCGATACTTGGACAGTTAGCGGGTATGTAGACGCACAAAACAGTTTTGGTGCTACACTCCGAAATGATTTTACTGTTATGTTTACATTTGAAAACAGCGAAAGATATACGATTGATTATTGCAACATAAGCGAATAATTCTTTAATATCGGGAGCGGGCGCAAGTCCGCTCCATTCTTTTCCCTCTCTTGGTATTTCATTAGGGTATAGCCCTGTGACAATCAAATTCCATTCATTCTTCTGTTTCATATATGCTAAATCATAAATTTTGTAATATTTCAAATTTGGATTTGTGATAGAATAATGACAGATAAAGCAAGGGGGTCACAATGCGGGTTTTCTATGTGCGCTGCTCCACCGTGGAACAGAACGATGCGCGGCAGATTAAAATGGCAGAGGAACAGAACGCCGAAAAGGTGTTCGTGGACAAGGCAAGCGGAAAGAACACAGACCGCGCCGCGTTTAAGGAAATGATGGCCTTTGTCCGTGCGGGTGACACCGTTGTGGTGGAGAGCATTTCCCGCATTGCACGAAACACGCGGGACCTGCTTTCCATCGTTTCCGAACTGACGGAAAAGGGCGTGGAGTTTGTCAGTCTGAAAGAAAACATCGACACCACCACCCCACAAGGCCGCTTCATGCTGACCGTATTCGGTGCGCTGGCAGAATTGGAGCGGGAAAACATTTTGGAGCGGACAGAGAAAATGATTTTCCACCAGACTTTCCACGATTGGACGAAAAAAAAGGAGAAGGATTTCTCCCTCTCCTCTCAGCTTGTCAAAAAAGCCTCGCAGAGTTTGGCGGCGTAAGCCGCCAAATAAAATCAAAATCATTTTCTGTCGGGGCGTGTACCTGACAGAAAATACTTCTCAGGCTGCGGAGTGTAGAATTTGTGTGCCGCAGGCGCGCAAATTATGCGCGCAGCAGACTGCAAAAACTTGTCGGAAAAGCCCGTAAGGGGTTTTTCGACAGTCTGAGAGGAGAAGGATTTCTCCCTCTCCTCTCATTGACCTATTTACTCCGCAGGATAAAAGGCATCCTTGCCAAGTCCGCAGGTGGGGCAGAGCCAATCTTCCGGGACGTCCTCCCAGGCTGTGCCGGGGGCTACACCGTTTTCGGGGTCGCCTTCGGCGGGGTCATAGACATAGCCGCAGGGGCACTCGTACTTCATAGAGCGGTCTCCTCTTACTTGAAGTACCGCTCCAGCAGGCCCTTCAGAGCCTTGCCGTGACGGGCCTCGTCCTTGGCCATTTCATGGACGGTGTCGTGGATGGCATCCAGGCCGTTCTTCTTGGCGCAGGCGGCCAGGTCGAACTTGCCCTGGGTAGCGCCGAACTCGCAGTCAACACGCCATGCCAGGTTCTTCTTGGTGGAGGCGGTCATGTTGGGCTCCAGGGTAGAACCCAGCATCTCGGCGAACTTGGCAGCGTGCTCAGCCTCTTCGTAGGCAGCCTTCTCCCAGTACAGGCCGATCTCGGGATAGCCTTCCCGATGGGCAACGCGGGCCATGCACAGATACATGCCGACCTCGCTGCACTCGCCGGTGAAGTTGGCCTTCAGCTGCTCCAGGATATATGCCTTGTCCTCGGCGGAGATGTCGGGGTTGTTGGCAACGGTCTTCTCATAGATGCCCAGCTCGTGCTCGGCAGCCAGCTTGCCCTCTTCCATGACCTTGAACTTAGAACCGGGGACCTTGCAGACGGGGCAGACGAAGCCCTCGGGCATGGTTTCCGCTTCCAGAACATAACCGCAAACAGGGCAGACAAATTTCTTCATAACAATATCCTCCGTTTAATTTTTATTTGTTGTTTGTTACGCAATGCTTAATTTATTACTTTCGGGGTTTCTTCCGGGGCGTTCAGGCACTCCCGGCAGAGTCCCGTGAAAGTCAACTGGGTTTGATCGATGCGGCAGCCGAGAAACCTGGCGTAGCTGCTGTAATCCGGCTGGTCCATCTGGGTCACATCCAGCACCGCGCCGCATCCGCTGCAAATGAAATGCACATGGGGCTCGATGTTGCCATCGAAGCGCTCCACGCCGCCCACCGTTGCCACGCTGGCGATGATTCCCTGGCTCTTGAAGAGCGCCAGATTCCGGTAGACCGTTGCCAGGGAGATATCCGGGTGCTCCTGCTGGAGCATCTGGTAGAGCTTCTCGGCGCTGGGGTGGCACGTTGTCCCCCGAAGGCAGGCCAGGATGGCATTCCGTTTGCGAAACTGTTTGGTCGTTTCCAAGCGATGTCCTCCTTCTGTCTTTTATTTGCGAGTGATTATCATTTACGTCATTATAGTAGCACGGTGCGGCCGGTTTGTCAAGAGATTTTTTTGAAATTTACATAGGCTCCTCCGCCTGTTTCTTCGGCAGGATGCGGATTGAAAGTCCCTCTCCAGCCCTGCAATAATGCGCGCCTCGACCGAGACGCGCATTTTTGCATAGGATATCAGTCAAACAGGATGCAGGCCGTATAGGCAAGGGTGTTGGGGCCGTGGTAGTAGGGGACGCCGGCAGCGGCGCAGGCATCGTTCACCAGCAGACCGTAGCCCTCCATAGAGGAGCAGGCCCGCTCCGGGAAGCGGCACTTCTCCGGATAGGCGCACTTGCCGCAGATGCGGCAGCCGCCGGTGCCCAGGCATAGGGCGCCCTTTTCCTCGGCATGGGCCCTGTCAGCCAGGGTGTGGAACCGGGCAGTGTGATCCTGCTCCGCCTCCATCATGCCCTCAATGTCGAAGGAGTCCTCCAGCTGGGCAACGGACTGGACCAGAATGCCTCTGGTCTTGGCGCTGATGCGGGCGGCGCATTCCTCCAGACTGCCGCACTCCGGGGGGCAGGTCCAGTTCTTGCCATAGGCATGGCACTTATCGGCAGCGCACATGGCCCGGACCTCGGCGTTTGGCTTCAGGTCTGCGGGGACCACGGGGGCCGCTTCGGAAAAGCCCAGCTCCTTGGCATAGGCTACCCACTCTTCAATGGTCATAGGTCATCCTCCTCAAAGGTCAAACAGTCTACATAACAGTCCTGGAATTCCGGCAGGGCTGCCAGTTCCAGAAATTCCGTTTCCTCAGCCAGCTTAGCGGCATAGGCAAATTCCGCTTTGCTCAGGCTGCACAGCTTGGCGCCCTCTCCGGCGGCATTGCCGATGGGCTGGATTTTCTCCACCAGCCGGGGCGGGATCATGCCGATGCGGCAGGCAGAGGCGGGGTCTAAGTAGTTGCCGAAGGCACCGGCCAGGAGCACCTGGGAAATCGCCTCGATTTCCACATCCAGGTGCTTTGCCATGAGCTCGATCCCGGCCCGGATGGCAGCCTTTGCCAGCTGCACCTCCCGGACGTCCTTCTGGGTCAGCACCACATTTTCACAGAGCCGATAGTCCCCGTGCTCCAGGCGGCCCATTTCATCGATTTCCCCGGTTTCCAGCAGCACCGCGATCAGGTCCAGCAGGCCGGAGCCGCAGAGCCCCTTGGGGGGCACGTCGCCGATGACGTGGTAGGAAATTTGCCCGTCCTTTTGGAAAACGTGGTCCACGGCGCCTTCGGCCCCCCGCATACCGCAGGAGATTTTGGCGCCCTCGAAGGCGGGACCGGCTGCCGTGGAGCAGGCCACTGCCCGGTTCCTGTCCCCAAGAACCATTTCCCCGTTGGTGCCGATGTCGATGAGCAGCGTCAGCGCCTCCCGGCGGTCAAACCGGGAGGCCACCAGGCAGCCCACGGTGTCGCCGCCTACGAAGCCCGCGATGTTGGGCAGAATCCGCACATTCCCGGCGGTGGGCAGAAGCGGCTTTGCCCCCATTACCCGCTCTGCGCGCTCTTTGGGCATATAGGGCGGGGTGACCAGGGGCCTGGGGTCAATGCCCAGCAGCAGATGGTGCATGGCCGTGTTGCCCACGATGGCGGTGCAGGTGATTTTCTCCGGCGCAATGGCGGCTCTTTGGGCCGCCTGCCGGGTCAGACTGTCCAGGGCGGCGAGGATGCAGTGCTGCATCTCTTCCCTGCCGCCGTCCAGCACATATTGAATCCGGGAGATCACATCCGCGCCGTACTGGCCCTGGGGGTTCAGGGTGCTGGCCTGGGAGAGCAGGGCTCCGGTTTTCCCGGACAGCAGATAGGCAACCACGGTGGTGGTGCCGATGTCGATGGCAAGCGTGTATTCGTCGGCCCCATCCGGAGTCGTCTGGACGCTCTGACTCTGGGTCAGAATTCGGGCGGCGGAGGCCTGGGGAAGGGTCACGGTACAGTCAGACCCCACAATAGTCTGACAGGCCAGGACTTCTGCCCCGGCCTGTACTGTGACTTTGCATTTCCCGCAGGTCCCGTTGCCGCCGCAGGGTGCGTAGGGCTTCAGGCCTGCCTGAATTTCTGCCTGAAGCAGCGTGGTCCCCTCTTCCACCGGGACGGCGATCCCGGCAGGCAAAAATGTGACGCGATACTGCTTCATAGGGTTCATAAGCTTAGGCGACCAGTTCCTTGGCCTTTTTGGCGGCGGAAGCTGCGTCGGGGGTGTAGGCGTCGGCGCCGATCTTATCGGCAAACTCCTGGGTGATGGGTGCGCCGCCGACCATGACCTTCACGTCCTTGCGCCAGGGAGCGGCGTTCAGAGCGGTAACGGTCTCCTGCAGAGCGGGCATGGTGGTGGTCAGCAGAGCGGAGCAGGCAACGATCTTGGTGCCGGGGTTCTCCTCGTAAGCGGACAGGAACTTCTCAACGGGCACGTCAACGCCCAGGTCGATGACTTCGAAACCGGCGGACTCGATCATCATAGCCACCAGGTTCTTGCCGATGTCGTGCAGGTCGCCGGCCACGGTGCCGATGATGACCTTGCCCAGAGCGCCGGCAGCACCGGAAGCCAGATGGGGCTTCAGGACCTCAACGCCCTTCTTCATAGCCTTGGCGGCGATCAGCATTTCGGGCACAAAGATGGTGCCGTTCTTGAAGTTTTCGCCAACCACGTCCATGGCGGAGATCATGGTATCCAGAATCTTGGAAGCCTCAACGCCCTCGTCCAGGGTTTCCTGCACAGCGGCGGGAACCAGCTTTGCCTTGCCGCGAACGACCAGATCATGTACATTTTCGAGACTCATAATAATACTCCCCTTTTGTAAGTTAATTTCTTTATTTCAGGAAGCCCCGATTGCCGCCGGGGCCTCCATCCGTACATTTTTTACTGCTTGACCGGTCCGAACAAGCCGTCACGGTAAGCGCCGATGTACTCCATGCAGTAGTCATCCAGACCCAGCAGAGCCTCGGTGGCGTAGATCACGCCCATCATGTCCCGGTTGGTGGGGTCCAGGATGGCGCTGTCCAGACCGGCGTTCATGGCCAGGACGGTGAAGCCCAGGTTGACCATCTTCCGGACGGGCAGGTTGAAGGAGATGTTGGAAACGGCGGCGGTGATGTGAATGGTGGGATACTTCTCACGGACGGTGGAAATGACCTCGATGTTGGTCTCAATGCCGTTCTCGGAGGTGCAGAGCATCTCTACCAGCGGATCGATGTGGATCCGGTTGGGGGCGATGCCATACTCCTTGGCCTTGGCCATGATCTTGTCAAAGACCCGCAGCCGGTCTGCGGCGTTCTTGGGAATGCCGGTGTCGTCGGACAGCAGGGCGATGACCTGCCAGCCCTTGTTCTCGGCCAGGATGGGGAAGATCTTGTCGATCTTGTCGCCCTCGCCGGAGACGGAGTTGATGAGGCCGGGCTTGTTGCAGAACTTATAGGCTTCCCGCAGCACGTCTGCGCTGGGGCTGTCCACGGCGATGGGAAGGTCGGTGACGGACTGGATGCAGTCGATCATCCAGTGCAGGGTCTCCACCTCCTGGGCCTCGGGAACGGAGGCGCAGCAGTCGATAAAGGTTGCACCGGCATTGGCCTGGGCGATGGCACGGGCCTTGATGAATTCCGCATCCCGCTCGACAATGGCCTTGGCCACCACGGGAATGGAACCGTTGATTTTCTCGCCGATAATGATCATTGTCTCGTTCCTCCTTAGAACATAATGGACATGGGCAGACGCTGGGCCTCCAGCTGCTCCTTGGTGAAGCCGAAGTGCTTGCAGTTGTAGTCGTCAATGGCGTCCCACAGGCCCTTGTAGGTGCCCTGGTACAGAGAGCCGGGGCCTCCCTGGGTGATGCAGGGGATGAAGTGCTTCATGCCGCAGGTCTCCATGGCGTGGACGGCGGCCTTCTCGCAGTCGGCCTGGGTCCAGCCCTCAAAGTCCACCTGCTTGTTGTCGATCTCGCCCATGAAGGCGATCTTGTCGCCGTACTTTTCGATGCACTCGGGCACATTGTTGGAGTGCATGCAGCCCTGCCACACATCAATGCCCATATCGATCATGATGGGCAGGATGTTTGCACAGTAGGAATCGGAGTGGTGGAAGATGAATTCCACGCCGTGGCTATGGTAGTAGCCGTAGATCTTCTGGTAGGGCTCCAGGAAGAAGTCCTCGAAAATGGAGGGACGCAGGAAGGAGTTCAGCTCGCTGCCCCAGTCGTCGTGATGGAAAATGGCATCGGGATGCAGGTTGGAGCAGATGCCCTCGGCCAGCTCCAGCTCCCAGTCGGTCAGGTACTTGATGAGGTCGTGCATCTCATCGGGGTACTCCATGTAGTTCATCAGAGCTTCCTGCATGGAGCACAGGTGGTGGCACTGCTCGAACAGGCCGGGAGCCACGAAGGCTGCCTTGTAGGCCTTGGTGCCGTCCACGGCGGCGTACATATCCTTGCAGATGTTCCACAGCTCATCGGAGAATTTCAGGCTGGGGGCATGGACATAGTCCTGCCACTGCTCGATGTCCTTCACGACGATCTTGTCGGGGGTATGTACGGGGAATGCGCCGGGTACATTTTCCGGGAAGGAGTTGGTCACACCCCAGCCATTGACCACGTTCTCCATGCCGCGCTTCAGCAGGGGCTGGGTCATCATGTAGGGGTGCATCAGCAGGGAAATGCCTTCAAACTGGTTTACAAACCGATCGGGATTGCCGCCCCGAATGGCTTCGCGCATATTCTCTTTTGCGGTAAGCATATCTGTATCCTCCAAATGATTCAAATCTGCGAAGAGATATCCACATTTTTGCGTTGGGCGAAAGCCCCCCTTTTTTGTGGATTGCTTCTATAAGCATCCTAACAAATCCTTTTAGTTTTGTCAATTCGCGCAAAAAAGAATTCACAATTTTCCACATTTTTTGATTTTTCTCTCTTTACTTTCCGCAATTCTGAGGATATAATTTCCTTATGCAAAACGAAAGGAGCGGGTTATCCATGGAGAAGTACACCCTCGCCCATATGAACCCCAATCTTGCCATGGTGGCCCAGGTGTTTCCGGAGGGCACGGTCCACGATTCCGGCAGCGGAAAATCCTATCTGGATGTCCGCATTTTCCGCAGCAGTCCGCCCATGAGCGAAAACATTCTCTACCTGGTCCGGGAGGAGGACGCTGCCGATTTCCCGGGGGATACCTATGCCAGCATCTGCCAGGCCCCCATCCCCGGGGCCGCAGACCATATCACCGTGCCCGGCCTGACGGATGCGCAGGTGCTGGACCGGGCCATGGCCCTGTTCTCCCGGTGCCGGGAGCAGGAGCAGCTCTTGGATGAGCTGGTCTTCCAGGGCGTGACGCTGCAGCAGCTGTGCGAGTCCGGGGCAGAGCTTCTGGACAACCCGGTGTACATCCACGACGACTGGTTTATGATGCTGGCCCAGTCCTCCCAGGTGGACGACATACTCACCCCGGAATACACCATGACCTCTCAGCGGGGCTTCCTGCCCCGGGTCATTGTGGACGATCTGCAATTTGACAGCGACTACCTGGAAACCTACACCACCCACGATGTGCAGCTCTGGCACAGCTCCAGCAAAACCGCAGACTGTATTTATGTAAACCTTTGGGACGGCGCTGTCTACCGGGGGCGGCTGCTGGTCATGGAGACCAACCATCCCTTCCGCCCCTCGGACTATCGCCTGGCGGAGGTTTTGGCCCAGCGGGCCATGAGCTGCCTGCACTACCGCGCCGGAGGGCTGAACACAGGCTTTCGCAGCATGGACGATGTGATCTCCGATCTGCTGCGGAACCGTCAGCCGGACAGCGGTCAGCTGCGGCGGCTGCTGGATCAGCTGGGCTGGGAGAGCGGGGACCCCTATGTGTGCCTGAATATTGCCAACCAGGAAAACGCCGTCTCCACCATCCAGGAGCACTCCCTGCACAGCGATCTGTTCCGGTATTTCCCAAACAGCTATGTGCTGCTGGAAAATCACAGGCAGTATGTGATCCTCAATATGCGCCGCCTGGCCATTCCCTATACCATGCTGCGGCATACCCTGGCCCCCCTGTGCCGGGATTACCTGCTCTATGCCGGGATTTCCTCACCGATTCAGGGGATCCAGAGCCTCCATGTGGCCTTTACCCAAGCTCAAATTGCCCTGGATGCCTGCTTTCGCCAGCGGGGGGACCGGTGGATCTGGCTGTTCTCCCAGTGCGCCCTGACCCACATCCTGGAAAATTTCCACGCGGAGCTGACCCTGGAGCAGACCCTCTCCCCGGCGCTCTACGCCCTGCGGGACTACGACCGGGAGCATGGCACCCCCTATTTTGAGACATTGCGGGAATACCTGCTCTGCGAACGGGACATTCCCAAGACCTCCCAGACCCTGATCATCCACCGCACGACCCTTCTGTACCGGCTGAAAAAAATCGAGAGCCTGGTGAACCTGAGCCTGGACGATCCCGGCCAGCGGCTATACCTGCTGCTGTCGCTGTACGTCATGGATCGCATCCAATCCGGCGGGGTGCCCCGCAAAGAGCAGGATATTTCTGAAAATCCGTTGCATTAAGCGGAAAATTATGATATGGTATAGGCAGTGTCTTCGAAAAGAAAGACAGGAGGATGTATTTTTGAAAAAGACTACCCTTGTGATCATGGCCGCCGGCATCGGCAGCCGCTACGGCGCCGGAATCAAGCAGCTTGCCGCTGTGGATAAGTCCGGCCATATTATTATGGATTACTCCATCCATGATGCCATCGCCGCAGGCTTTCAAAAGATCGTATTCATTATCCGCCGGGACATCGAAAAGGACTTCCGGGAAATCATCGGCAACCGCATCGAGGCCGTGTGCGCCAAGGCCGGTGTAGAGGTAGCCTACTGCTTCCAGTCTCTGACGGAGATCCCCGGTTCTCTTCCCGAGGGCCGCAGCAAGCCCTGGGGCACCGGTCAGGCCGTTCTGGCCGCAAAGGACCATATCGACGGTCCCTTTGCCGTCATCAACGCCGACGACTATTACGGCAAGAGCATCTACCGGGAGATTCACGACTATCTGTGCACCGATCATCCGGAAAATGCCTTCTGCATGGCGGGCTTCATTCTGAAAAACACCCTGTCCGACAACGGCGCCGTCACCCGGGGCATTTGCCAGGTGGACGGGAAGGGCTTCCTGTCGGACGTTGTAGAGACCAAGAATATCCGCCCCACTGCCAATGGCGCAGAAGCCGACGGCAAGGCGCTGGATCCCGATGGCTATGTATCCATGAATATGTGGGGCCTGTCCCCCGCCTTCCTGGAGACCCTGGAACGGAACTTCAAGACCTTCTTCGAAACGGACGTTCCGGCCAATCCTCTGAAAGCGGAGTACCTGCTGCCCATCCTCATCGGCCAGCTGCTCCAGCGCAAGGAGGTCACGGTCCAGGTCCTGCCCACCCACGATAAGTGGTTCGGCGTGACCTACGCCGCCGACAAGGCCGCCGTCACCGAAAGCTTCGCCCAGCTCATCGCCCAGGGCGTGTACGGAGAAGATCTGTACGCCGACCTGTAAAATGCATTTCCAGCCGCCCTCCTGCCCCACCGCAGGAGGGCGGTTTTACAAAGAAATTTCTCGACGGCGGCACTTCTTTATGGTACAATAAAAACAATCATTTGGAAAAGGAGGTCTCCCACGGTGCAGGCACAGACAAATTTCAGAAAGCCCCTGTGCATCGGTCTGCTGGCCCATGTGGATGCGGGAAAGACCACCCTTTCCGAGGGCCTGCTCTATGCCGCCGGGGCCCGGCGGGTGCTGGGACGGGTTGACCATGGGGATGCGCTGCTGGACAGCTTCCAGCTGGAACGGCAGCGGGGCATTACCATTTTCTCCAAGCAGGCCCGGCTCCGAACGGCCCACCGGGCGGTGACCCTGATCGACACCCCGGGCCACGTGGACTTTGCCGCGGAAACGGAACGGGTGCTGCCGGCGCTGGACTGCGCTGTGCTGGTTATCAGCGGCACGGATGGGGTTCAGGCCCACACCAGAACCCTGTGGCAGCTGCTGCGCAAGCACCAAGTGCCCGTATTTCTCTTTATCAATAAAATGGACCTGCCCGGGGCGGACCGGGACAAGCTGCTCGCCCAGCTGCAAAAGGAGCTCAGCGAGAGCTGCGTGGATTTTACCGGCAGTGCGGAAGCCATTCGGGAAGCTGCGGCCATGTGCGACGAGGCCCTGCTGGAGAGCTTCCTGGAAGGCGGGGCCGTTACCGATGAAAATCTGCGGCAGCTGATCGCCCAGTGCCGCCTGTTCCCCGTGTACTTTGGTGCGGCGCTGAAGAATGAGGGCGTTGACGCGCTTCTGGCCGGATTGGATACCTATGCCCCGGAAAATACCTATGGAGATGCCTTCTCTGCCCGGGTCTACAAAATCACCCGGGATCCCCAGGGAAACCGGCTGACCTGGATGAAGCTCACCGGCGGCAGCCTGTCCGTCCGGGAGCCTGTCCGCTATGAAAACCGGCAGGGAGAGACCCTGACGGAAAAGGCGGCCCAGCTGCGGCTGTACTCCGGGGAAAAGTTCGAAACCCCGGACCGGGTGGAGGCCGGGACGGCCTTCGCCGTAACCGGTCTCACCGCTACCTGGGCAGGGCAAGGCCTGGGAGCTGAGGCAGAGATTTTCCGCCCGGAATTGGAGCCCGTTATGACCTACCGGGCCAAGCTGCCGCCCAAAGCGGACCCGTCCCTGGTGCTGCCCAAGCTGCGGCAGCTGGAAGAGGAGGACCCCCAGCTGCACATCGCCTGGGACGGCAGGCAAATCGGGGTGCAGATCATGGGGCAGGTCCAGCTGGAGGTGTTCCAGAGCCTGGTCAAGCAGCGCTTTGATCTGGACATCACCCTGGACGACCCGAAGATATTCTATAAAGAGACCGTCTCCGATACCGTGGAGGGCGTGGGCCACTTTGAACCCCTGCGGCACTATGCCGAGGTGCATTTGCTCTTAGAGCCCGGAGCGCCGGGCAGCGGGCTGGTGTTTGATACGCAATGCCCCCAGGATGTGCTGGACACGGGCTACCAAAGCCTGATTCTGACCCATCTGGCGGAAAAGCAGCACCGGGGTGTGCTCATCGGAGCCCCCATTACGGATATGAAGATCACCCTGCTCATCGGTAAGGCCCACTTGAAGCACACCGAGGGCGGCGACTTCCGGCAGGCCACCTATCGGGCCGTCCGGCAGGGGCTGATGCAGGCAAAGAGCGTGCTTTTAGAGCCCTGGTATGACTTTCACCTGGAGCTGCCCCAGGCCCAGATCGGCCGGGCCATTACGGATATCCGCGCCATGGGCGGCGCCCCCGAGGCCCCGGAGAGCCGGGAGGGGACGGCCATCCTGGAGGGCCGGGTCCCTGCCGGGGAGATTCGGGACTATGCCTCTCAGCTCTCCGCCTACACCCAGGGTCTGGGCCGGTTGAGCCTGTCCCTGCGGGGCTATGAGCCCTGCCACAATGCCAGGCAGGTCATCGAGGCAGCGGCCTACGACCCGGAGGCGGACCTGGAAAACACCCCGGACTCCGTATTTTGCAGCCACGGAGCAGGGCACACCGTGAAATGGGACCGGGTAAAGGAATTCATGCACCTGGAAAGCGGACTGCAAGAGGAGAAGCCCCAAATGCGCATTCTGCCGGCCATTGACGACCGGGAGCTGGAGCAAATCATGGAGCGGGAGTTCGGCCCCATCCGCCGCCGACAGTACACCGCCCCCAAAGCCCCGGCCACAGCGGAAGTGACCATCAGCGTGCCAAAAGAGAAATGTCTGATCGTAGACGGCTACAATGTGATTTTCGCCTGGGAAAGCCTGGCAGAAACGGCCAAAACGGACCTGTCCGCCGCCCGGCGGCACCTGACGGATGCTCTGACCAGCTACGCAGGCTTTACAAAAACCCGGGTCATTCTGGTATTCGACAGCTACCGGCAGCCCGGCAGCGAGAAATACCGGGATGCAGCCATCCAGGTAGTCTTCACCCGGGAGGGCGAGACGGCGGATGCCTATATCCAGGCCCTTGCCCGGGACCTGGGCGGCAATTACCGGGTCAGCGTGGCCAGCTCCGACGGCCTCGTCCAGCTCTCCGCCCTGGGCTCCGGCGTCCTCCGTGTTTCCGCGAGAGAGCTGGAAGAGGAAGTCAGAAGGGCGAGGGAGGAAATGAAAAAGTACTATTAGAAAAAGGCTTCCCCTGGGGGAAGCTGGCAGGGCGCAGCCCTGACTGATGAGGGGCGGTACAGGGTAAAATGCGGTGCTGCCCCAGCAGAAAAGTCCTGTTTCAGGAGCTTAACTGCGTAGGCTTTCTGTATCAGTTCTGCATCCCGCACGAATTATGGTGCGATTGCCACTGGCAATCGTTTATTCTGATTCGCTGCGCGGAGCACCACCCTCATCCGACCCGCCTATCGGCGGGCCACCTTCCCCCAGGGGAAGGCGTTTATTCCCACATAACACTACAGGAGGATCACACATGGCAACACAACAGGAAATTGAAAAGAAGGTCAACGACCGCATGGAGAAGACCGAGGCGCGGATTCAGCGCTCGGAGGCACGGGAGGCGAAAATTCAGCATTATTTCCGCCACGTGCTGCATATTATGGAAAAGCTCATTGCGATTTTTACGCTGATCGTGCTGCTTGGCGCTTTTGCCAAGCTGATTTTGGAGTTGGTGCACCATCCCGGCTCCTCTGCCGATGTGCTGAGCTTTCTTCATGAGGTGCTGACCATCGTGGTGGGTTTGGAGTTTGTGCGTATGCTCATCGACACCACCCCCGCCAATATTCTGGAGGTTCTGACCGTGGCCATTACCCGGCACGTGATTCTGAGCCACGACGACCCTGTCAGCAACCTTTTGTCCGTGGCCTGCATTGCCGGACTTTTTGCCATCCGCCGGTTCCTGTTCCGCAGAAACGAACTGACGGAAGAAATGGTGGAGCGGGAGTAATCTATTTTGCTGGGGCGGCAAAAAAAATACTTCTATTTTACCTTTCCGGCAATTGACGGCAGGGCCGGAAACTGCTATGATAAGTCCGTAAGCAAGAGAGAAAATCCCAAAAGGATTTCCGGAAAGGAGGTTTTTCCGTGCACATTTCCGCTTATGTCTGGCTGGTCCTTCTGATTCTTTTTCTGATGGCCGAGGGTGCCACCGTGGCGCTGGTATCGCTGTGGTTTGCAGCCGGGGCGCTGGCGGCCATTATCGCCGCGCTGCTGGGCGCATCCGTTGGCTTGCAGCTGGCGCTGTTTCTGGTGGTCAGCGTGGCGCTGCTTGCCATGCTGCGGCCGGTGCTGAAAAAGTACGTGAACCCAAAAATTCAGAGGACCAATGTAGATGCTCTGGTCGGGCAGGAATGTACCGTCATCGAAGCCATAGATAACCTGGCAGCAACGGGCCGGGTAAAGATGGGCGGTATGACCTGGAGTGCCAGGAGCATCGGAGAAGAGAATATCCCCGCAGGAACCGTTGTGAAAATTGAGGCAGTGCAGGGCGTGAAGCTTCTGGTTTCCCCTGTGGCTGTCCAGGAAGCCGTAAGGTAAAAAGGAGGAACATCTATGCCTATTGTATTGCTTATCATCGTCATTCTCGCCCTTGTCATCATCATTTCCAATATCGCCGTGGTCCAGCAGTCCCGGGCCTATGTTGTGGAGCGGTTGGGCGCTTTCCACAGCGTGTGGGGCGTGGGCATGCACTTTAAGGTGCCCTTTATTGACCGGGTTGCCCGGAAGGTGAGCCTGAAGGAGCAGGTCCTGGACTATCCCCCCCAGCCCGTGATCACCAAGGACAACGTCACCATGCAGATCGATACCGTCGTCTACTTCCAGATCACAGACCCCAAGCTCTACTGCTACGGCGTGGAGCAGCCCATGATGGCTATGGAAACCCTGACCGCCACCACTCTGCGAAACATCATTGGCGATTTGGAACTGGATCAGACCCTGACCTCCCGCGATGTGGTCAACACCAAAATGCGCTCCATTCTGGACGAAGCCACCGACCCCTGGGGCATCAAGGTCAACCGGGTAGAGTTGAAAAACATCCTGCCTCCTGCGGACATTCAGAACTCCATGGAGAAGCAGATGAAGGCCGAGCGTGACCGCCGTCAGTCCATCCTCCAGGCCGAGGGCCAGAAGAAGTCCGCCATCCTCATTGCCGAGGGCGAAAAGGAATCCGCCATTTTGAAGGCCGATGCTGAGAAGCAGGCCGCCATTCTCCGGGCTGAGGCCGAGAAGCAGGCTGCCATTCTGAAGGCTGACGGCGAAGCCCAGGCCATTCTGGCAGTGCAGCAGGCCCTGGCCGACTCCATCGCCATGCTGAACGAAAAGGCCCCCAACGACAGCGTTCTGCGGCTGAAAGCCATTGAGGCCATGCAGAAGGTCGCCGACGGCCAGGCCACCAAGATCATCATCCCCAGCGAAATGCAGGGGCTGGTGGGCCTTGCCAACGGCATTGTGGAAGGCACCAAACAGTAATCACGCAAAGGGGCGCAGCAAAATCGCTGCGCCCCCATTTTGAAGGGAAAAGTATGATGGAAAAGAATAAAAAGCGTTTTGTCCGCACCTACAGTCAGGGTGTTGTCAGCACCACGGAGATCTGGGTTGACACCCAGACCGGTGTCAATTATTTGTTCCAGCAAAGCGGATACGGCGGCGGCCTGACGGTTCTCCTGGACCGGGACGGCAAGCCTGTGATCTCCCCCCTGCCGGTGCAGGAGGAAAAGTAAAAAAGCCCCCTCGTAGGGAAATGCGTTAGCTCCCCTGAAAGGTACAGAGGCTGTTGCCGCAAAAGCAGCTACAGCCTCTTAATGCACAACGGGAGGCGGTCTGTATTACCGGAGGGTTCCTGGCAATGCCTCCCCTGAAAGGGGAGGTGGCCCGCAGGGCCGGAGGGGTTCGGTGGTATAACCCCTCAGTCTCGGCTAGCGCCGAGCCAGCTCCCCTTTCAGGGGAGCCTTTCTTTTTACAGTCTCTTCAGCGGCTCGGAATCGTCCTGGGCCAGGAGCAGGTCGGAAATGATGTCGTTGGACACCAGAAAGCCTCTGGGGGTCAGGTACCACCGGCCGTCCTCGCCCTGTGCTGTCTGATAATAGACCCGGTGCTTGAGGAGCACCTCTTCCAGGGGCTTAAAGGGCAGCATGAAGGTCCGCTCGTATTCTTCGGCCAGAATGCCCGCCGTGGTCCGCAGCCGGAGCATCAGGTACTCCCCAGCCCGCTCCCGCAGGGGGATCTCCTGGACATCCTCCATGATGTTGCCGCCGGTCTGGATGCCCTGGATATAGGCCTGCAGATCCCGCACCATGGTAAAGCGCTTCCCTGCAAAATCCGAGCTGGCGCTGGGGCCGAAGCCCAGATATTCGCCGCCGGTCCAATACTTGGTATTGTGCCGGGAGTACAGGCCCTTCCGGCAGAAATTGGAAATTTCATACTGCCGGAAGCCATGGTTGCGCAGAGCCTCCACAGCGGCCATATACATATCTGCCTGGGTGTCATCGTCCGCCAGGCCCACGAAGTCCTTCACGTCGTACAGAGGGGTACCTTCCTCTACCTTCAGGCCGTAGCAGCTCATGTGCTCCGGGTTCAGCTTTAGAACGTTTTCCAGGGTCTCCTGCCAGTCGTGGAGGCTCTGGCCGGGCAGACCGTACATCAGGTCCAAGGACACATTCCGGAAGCCCGCCTTGCGGATGCGCTGGTAGGCGGTGACGGCCTGGGCATAGGTATGGGGGCGGCCCAGCTTCTTGAGAATTTCGTCATTGTCGCACTGGACGCCCAGGCTCACCCGGTTGAAGCCCTCGGCTTTCAGCCGGTGCAGCAGCCGGTCCGTCACGGAGTCCGGGTTGGCCTCAAAGGTGATCTCCGCATCGGTGGCTACGTCAAAATTCCGGCGAATGGCCGTCAGAATGATGGCCAGCGCGTCCGCGCCAAAATAGCTGGGGGTGCCGCCGCCGAAATAGACGGTGTCCACCCGGTAGCCGGGGCACAGGGCCCCCGCCTCTTTCAGATGGGCGCAGATGGCATCCAGGTAGCTGTCCATCAGCTTGTCATCCTTGCAGGGCATGGAATAGAAGTCGCAATACTGACACTTGCTGCGGCAGAAGGGAATGTGAATGTAGATCCCCAAGGGGGTTTTGTTGTTGCGTCTGGTTAATATTGCCATATGAGCCTCCGTACAAATTGACAATTGACAATTGACAATTGTCAATTGAGGAAGTCGAAAGGCTTCATCAATTGAACTGTCAGGTCATTGTTCTGAGGGTTTTGTGGATTTTAGAATGGATGTCAAAAGTCGTTCCAGTTCTTTACACTGGACGATCATGGTTCTGTATTCGGTTTCCGATAGATAGTCGGTGGCCCGCAAAAGGCGGAGCCAATAATTGGTTTCGCTGGCTTCTTTTAATGCGATACAGAGTTTGGAGATGAAATCCGGTCTGCTCTGGGCCTGCTGTGACTCCGCAATATTTGCGCCAATGCTGGTACCCGCCCGAAGAAGCTGCTTGGACAAGATAAACTCCTTTTTCTCGTCACGAAGATACCTGCAAAGCTTTACTATGCGCACAGCAAACTGAAAGCTCTTTTCTACAATAGCATTGTTCATAAAAAATAGTATTTACAGCCCTATAACGGCAGCCAATGGGCTTTTGTAGGCGTTTCCGGTTTGAAAAAATTGTCAATTGTCAATTTCCTCACTGTCAACTGTCAATTGTCAACTGTCAACTAATCTCATTCGTCGTCCAGTTTGAGGACGGCCATAAAGGCCTCGGAGGGGACGGACACGGTGCCGAAGGTGCGCATCCGCTTTTTGCCCTCCTTCTGCTTTTCCAGCAGCTTCTTTTTCCGGGTGATGTCGCCGCCGTAGCACTTGGCAAGCACGTCCTTGCGCAGAGCCTTGATGGTCTCCCGGGCGATGATCTTGCCGCCAATGGCCGCCTGAACGGGGATCTCAAACTGGGCTCTGGGGATATTGTCCTTGAGCTTTTCGCAGATCTTCCGGGCTCTGGGATAGGCATTGTCCGCAAAGAGGATAAAGCTCAGCGCGTCCACCACCTCGCCGTTTAAGAGGATGTCCAGCTTTACCAGCTTGCTGGGCCGGTAGCCCAGGAAGGTGTAGTCCAGGCTGCCATAGCCCCGGGTGCGGGACTTGAGGGCATCGAAGAAATCGTAGATGATTTCGTTCAGGGGCATTTCATAGTGCAGCTCCACCCGGTTGGCATCCAGGTATTCCATATTCTTGAATTCTCCCCGGCGGGCCTGGCACAGGTCCATAATATTGCCCACATATTCCTGGGGGGCAATGAGGCTGGCCTTTACAAAGGGCTCCTCCGCCAGCTCGATCTCCATGGGGTCCGGGTAGTCCAGGGGATTGTCCACCATGAGCACCGTGCCGTCGGTTTTCGTCACCCGGTAGACGACGTTGGGTGCGGTGGTGATCAGGTCCAGATTGTACTCCCGTTCCAGCCGCTCCTGGATGATCTCCATGTGCAGCAGGCCTAAGAAGCCGCAGCGGAAGCCGAAGCCCAGAGCAATGGAGCTCTCCGGCTCGTAGCTCATGGAGGCATCGTTCAGCTTCAGCTTTTCCAAAGCATCCCGCAGGTCCTGGTATTTGGCACCGTCGGCGGGGTATACGCCGGAGTAGACCATGGGCTGCACCTGCCGGTAGCCCGGCAGCGGTTCGGCAGCGGGGTTTTCCACAGCGGTGATGGTGTCGCCCACCCGGGTATCGGAGACGTTTTTAATGGAGGCGGTGATGTAGCCTACCTCACCGGCACCTAAGGATTCCCCGGGAGTCAGCCCCAGAGGATTCATGGTGCCCACCTCCACCACTTTATAGACGGCGCCGGTGGCCATCATCCGAATGTCCATACCGGCCCTGACGGTGCCCTGTTTGATCCTGGTGTAGACGATGACGCCCCGGTAGGCATCGTACTGGCTGTCGAAGATCAGCGCCTGCAGCGGCGCTTCCCGGTCACCCCGGGGGGCGGGAATGTCGCGTACGATCATTTCCAGCACGGAGTGAATGTTGATGCCGTTCTTGGCGGAGATCTCCGGGGCATCCTCGGCAGGAATTCCAATGATGTCCTCCACCTCGGCCTTGACCTCGGCGGGGCGGGCAGAGGGCAGGTCGATTTTGTTGATGACCGGCAGAACCTCCAGCCCTGCGTCAATGGCCAGATAGGTGTTGGCCAGGGTCTGGGCCTCCACACCCTGACTGGCGTCCACCACCAGCACCGCGCCCTCGCAGGCTGCCAGAGACCGGGATACCTCGTAGTTGAAGTCCACATGGCCCGGGGTGTCGATGAGGTTCAGGTCGTAGGTTTCGCCGTCGTCGGCGGTGTAGTTCAGCTGCACCGCGGTGGCTTTGATGGTAATACCCCGCTCCCGCTCCAGATCCATGGAGTCCAGGAGCTGCTCGGCCCGGGTCCGCTGGTCCACGGCGTTGCACTGCTCCATCAGCCGGTCCGCCAGGGTGGACTTGCCGTGGTCAATGTGGGCAATAATGGAAAAATTACGAATATGGGAAAGATCCGTCATAGGCTGGTTCCTCTCTAAAAAATCTCCAAAACAGGGGCTCTTAATGCATAGTGACAGCCGAGACTGAGATGCTCCGGCTTGGCTCCCCCGAAAGGTATAGAGACTGTTGGCCGCCTGCGGCCTGCAGTTTCTTGGTGCACAGCGGGAGCTGGCTCGGCGACAGTCGAGACTGAGGGGTTATACCGTATTCCCCCCCTCCGGCCTGCGGCCACCTCCCCTTTCAGGGGAGACAAAGGGCATTCTACAAGCATTTTACCAATTATAACGAATTTTCCCGAAAAAGTAAACCGTATGTTTTCACAAAAAGCGGGAAAAATCAAAGTACCGCCTGCCGGATTTTGACTTTTTTCACGGAAAACAAAGAAATACTTAAAAAACCCTTGCCAGAAATGCAAAATCGGGGTATAGTCTTACGGCAAGAATGTTTTGAAGTCGTATACAGACAGAGGTAAAGAGGGAATTGACTATGAGTACAGCCAAAAAGCCGACAAAGAATACTGCGAATACCGAGGATCTCCAGGCCGCCATGCAGGCTTTGATTGCTAAGGGCAAGAAAGAGGGCATGATCCGGGATACGGAGCTCAGCACCATCCTGGAAAAGATGCAGCTGTCCCCGGAAAAAATTGAAGAGATCTATGACCGGTTCGATGCCATGAATATCCAAATCGTCACCACCGAGCTGGAAATTGACGACAGTCTGGATGTTCTGGGCGACGGCCTGGGCGATGGGCTGGACGACGGTCTGGATCTGCGGGGCATTGAAGAGGAAGAGCTCATCGATCCTGTGGATCTGGCCGCAGAATACAGCCTGGACGACCCTGTGCGGATGTACCTGAAGGAGATCGGCCAGGTGAAGCTGCTGTCTGCCGAGGAGGAAGTGGAGCTGGCCAAGCGCGTCTCCGAGGGCGATCAGGAGGCCAAAAATAAGTTGACGGAAGCCAACCTGCGTCTGGTGGTCTCCATTGCTAAAAAATACTCCGGCCGGGGCCTGCACATCCTGGACCTGATTCAGGAGGGCAACACGGGCCTTATTCGCGCAGTCGATAAATTCGACTGGACAAAGGGAAACAAATTCTCTACATATGCCACCTGGTGGATCCGGCAGGCCATTACCCGTGCCATTGCCGACCAGGCCCGGACCATCCGTGTCCCGGTGCATATGGTAGAGGTCATCAACAAGGCCACCCGCTGCAACCGGAAGCTGGTCCAGGAGCTGGGCAGAGAGCCCACCATGGAGGAAATCGCCGCCGAGCTGGGTCTGCCTGTGGAGAAGATCATCGAGGCCAACCGCACCGCAGCCGATACCCTGAGCTTGGATACTCCTGTGGGTGACGAAGAGGACACCTCCATCGGCTCCTTCGTAGAGGACGAGCGGACTCCCGGCCCTGCCGATGCCACCTCCAACGCGCTGCTTGCCGAGGCCCTGAAGGAAATTCTGGGGACGCTTACCGAGCGGGAAGCCGACGTGCTGCGGATGCGCTTCGGCATGTACGATGGCCGCACCCACACCCTGGAAGAGGTGGGCCAGATCTTTGGCGTGACCAGAGAGCGTATCCGCCAGATCGAGAACAAAGCCATCCGGAAGCTCCGCCATCCCAGCAGAGCCAAAAAAATCCGGGATTTCTACTGCTGATATATGCTTTGGGGGCGGCCCGCCGGGCCGCCCCTTTGTTTGTCCTCCCCAAGGGGCAGCACCGCATAATTCGGCAAGAGCAGTCCGCGAGAGATTTTTCGTCGGGGCAAGGTATGTTTTCGAAGGAATACTTTGTGTATTTCGAGAAAAAATACCGCAGCCCTGGCGGAAAAGATCCGCTGACAGCCGCAGACGAATTGTGCGGTGTTGCCCCCAAAATAAAAACCGCCCCGAGTATTCCCGGGACGGTGCTGCAAGAGCCGATATTCAGGATGCGCTCTGGAAGCGCAGACAGTCTTGGCGGAATCGCTCAAAATCCTCGGCAGGGCAATCCGCCGCAACGGTGATGGGGCCGGAGAGCTGCAGACAGAATATCTCCATAAAGCTCTTTCCATCCACCACCCGTAAGCCATCCGTCAGTGTGATGGCACACAGAGGGGCAGTCAATGCAACAAAATCGTTTACATCCCGCACGGAGCGAAGATGAATCGTAAATTCCTGCATAAAAACCTCCTTTGACTGTACAAACGCCGGGGTTTCGTGTATAATGTGGCTATGAACCGAAAAAACGGATGATGTGAATCATTATAACATAATCCGTGCGAAATGCAATTGACGGTTTGGCGAATTATAACAAGGGAGCGCCAGCAAAATTGGCGATTTTTACGAAGATGCGATTTGCTTTTTACACATTGGGCTGTAAGACCAATCAATACGAAACCCAGGCCATGGAGCATATTTTACAAAACCAGGGCCATGAAATCGGACATTTTGACGAGAAGTGCGATGCCTACATCATCAACACCTGCTCTGTCACCGCCATTGCGGACAAGAAAAACCGGGCCGTTATCCGCCGCTGCCGCCGGGAAAATCCGAAGGCCGTCATCGGCGTCTGCGGCTGCTACACCCAGCACGCCCCTGAGGCGGTAAAGGAGCTGGGTGTGGACGTTTTGGGCGGCTCCGGCGGGCGGCAGGAATTTTTGGAGCATATGCTTGCCGCCCTCCAGGGGAAAGACCATGTGGACACGCTGGACAATGCCCTGCGCCGCCGGGAATTTGAGCTGCTGCCCCCCGGCGGTTTGGAAGAACGGACCCGGGCCATGCTGAAGGTCCAGGACGGCTGCGTCAATTTCTGCACCTACTGCATCATCCCCTATACCCGGGGCCCCGTGCGCTCCGCCCCTCTGGCGGATGCCCTGGCCCAGGCCCGGGAGCTGGCGGAAATGGGCTACCGGGAGATCGTGGTCACCGGCATAGAGATTGCCAGCTGGGGCGCAGACCTGCCGGGAAAGCCCCCCGTGAAGGACCTGATTGCAGGGCTCTGCGAGGCTGTGCCGGAGCTGCGCATCCGGCTGGGCAGCCTGGAGCCGAGAATTGTTACGGAGGACTTCTGCCGTACCCTGGCGGGTTTCCCCAACCTGTGTCCCCAGTTTCACCTGAGTATGCAGTCCGGCTGCGACACGGTTTTGCAGCGGATGCGCCGGAAGTATGATACCCGGCGGTACTATGAAAGCGTCTGCCTGCTGCGGAAATTCTTCCCGAACTGTGCCATTACCACGGACATGATCGTTGCCTTCCCCGGGGAGACGGAGGCGGAATTTGAAGAAAGCCTCGCCTTTATCCAAAAGTGCGCCTTTGCGGATATGCACATCTTCCCCTATTCCCGCCGCCCCGGCACCCCGGCGGATACCATGCCCGGTCAGCTGGGCAATGCCGTCAAGGAGGACCGCAGCCGCCGGGCCATTGCCGTGGCCCAGCAGATGAGCAGATCCTACCGGGAATCGCTCATCGGTACCACCCAAGCGGTGCTCTTTGAGGAGCAGGTCCTCAGCTTCTACACCGGCCACGCCCCCAATTACGTAAGGGTCTACGCCGCCGGGGAGGAACTGCACAATGTGGTAAAGAACGTGAAGATCACCGGTCTATATGAAGACGGCGTGTTCGGGCTGATTGAGGAGTGAGAGGCCCATTTGGGCGACCCTGCACCAACTTTTTCATTGCTTCCCTTCAAAAACCATGCTATACTATACGGAATACCGAATCTTTTCTCCGGAGGAAATCATGAATACACTCCTGCATATCTGCTGCGCGCCCTGTGCCAATCAGTGCATTGACGTCCTGCGCGCAGATCACTATGACGTTACGGGATTTTGGTACAATCCCAATATCCACCCCTTTACGGAATACCGGGCCCGGCGGAACTGTCTGCGGGAGTACGCCCAGACCATCGAGCTGCCCCTGATCGAGCGCAACGACTACGGCCTGCGGCCCTTTGTAAGGGCGGTGGCAGACGACATTGAGAACCGCTGCATCAAGTGCTACGAGTTCCGGCTCTATGAAGCCGCCCGGCAGGCAAAGGAGGGGGGCTTTGACAGCTTCACCTCGTCGCTTTTCATCTCCCCCTACCAGAAGCACGAGCTCATGCGGGAGGTCGCCCAGCGGGCCGCCAGCGAATACGGCGTGGAATTTCTCTACCGGGACTTCCGGCCCTATTTCCGGGCAGGCCAGGAACGGGCCCGAGAGCTGGGCTTCTACATTCAGAAATACTGCGGCTGCGTCTTCTCCGAGGAAGAGCGGTACTTAAAAAAGAGTAAGATCATTCCGTAAATTGCGGAATTTACCAGAAAGTGAGAGAATCTATGGAAGAAATGGAATTTTCCGTTCCCTGCCTGTTTGGCCTGGAGGGCCTGGCAGGAGACGAATTGCGGCGGCTGGACATTCAGAATGTCCGGGTGGAAAACGGCCGGGTGCTGTTTTCCGGGGACGAGAGCGCCCTTGCCAAGGCCAATATCTGCCTGCGCACCGGCGAGCGGGTGCTGATCGTCCTGGCGGACTTCAAGGCCACCACCTTTGAAGAGCTGTTCCAGGGTGTTTATAAAACGGAGCTGGAACGCTTCATCCCCCAAGACGGGGCCTTCCCTGTGAAGGGCCACTGCCTGAGCAGCACCCTCATGAGCGTACCGGACTGCCAGGCCATCATCAAAAAGGCCGCCTCCCGGCGCTTGGGCGAAAAATACGGCGTCAGCTGGCTTCCGGAGACCGGGGCCAAATACCAGCTGCAATTTTCCGTCATGAACGACCGGGTGCAGCTGTACCTGGATACCTCCGGGCCGGGGCTGCACAAGCGGGGCTACCGGGCCAACGGCAACGATGCACCCCTGCGGGAGACCCTGGCTGCGGCCATGGTGACCCTGACCCGCTACCGGGGCCGGGAATTCCTGTGGGACCCCTTCTGCGGCAGCGGCACCATCCCCATTGAGGCAGCCATGATTGCCAAGAACAAGGCCCCCGGTGCCTTCCGCCGGTTCTCCGCCGAGGCCTTCGCCTGGATCGACCCCAAAATCTGGGGCCAGGTCCGCACCGAGTCAAAGGACCGGGAATTCCACGGCAATTATCGGATTCTGGGCTCTGACAATGACCCCAAGTGCGTGTCTCTCTCCATGGCCAACGCCCGAAAGGCAGGCCTGGGGGATCTGATCGACTTCCGGGACGGGGATGCCACCAAAATGAGCCTGCCCTGTGACGAGGGCATCCTCATCTGCAACCCGCCCTACGGCCAGCGGATGATGGAGCAGAAAAGCGCCCAGCGGCTGTATGCGGACCTGGGCCGCCACCTGAAATTTGCCGACGGCTGGAAGAAATACGTCATTACCTCCGAGCCGGAATTTGAGCACTATTTTGGAAAACGGGCCGACAAGAAGCGCAAGCTCTACAACGGCATGATCAAATGCGACTACTATATGTATTTGGGGCAGCAGAGAAAAGGAAAGTAAGATGAAGCATCTGTTCATCATCAACCCGGCGGCGGGAAGCCGGGACAGGACTCTGGAATGCTCCCGGGAGATCGTGCAGCTGTGCCGCGATCTTGACTACCGGGTGGAGATTTCCAAGGGGCCCGGAGATTGCAGGCGGCTTGCCAATGCAGCCGCCCGCTCCGGGGAGGAATACCGAATCTATGCCTGCGGCGGCGACGGAACCCTGAACGAGGTTGCCGCCGGTGCGGCAGGGTACGGCAATGCAGCCGTGACCGTCTGGGTCGGCGGCAGCGGGAACGATTTCGTCCGGCTCTTCTCCGAGCCCCGGGCCTTTTGTCATCTGGCCCGGCTGCTGGATGCGGAAGAAACCGCGTTCGACATGATTCGCTGCAACGATTCTCTGGCCCTGAACATCTGCTCCGTTGGTCTGGATGCCCGTATCGGCACGGATGTTGCCAACTACAAGCGGCTGCCTCTGCTGCAGGGCTTCTGGGCCTATGCGGCCTCGGCGGTGGTGAATGTGGTCCGCGGCGTCAGTCAGCCTTTGCGTGTCACCCTCTGCGGCCAAACCCGGAACGAGGAGATGACCATGGTCTGCGTCTGCAACGGCCGCTACTACGGCGGCGGCTTCTATGCCGTGCCGGAGGCGGACCCCAGGGACGGTTTGCTGGACGTGCTGCTGGTAAAAAAGATCACCCGGGCCCAGGTTCCGGGGCTCATCGGCAAATACAAAGCCGGCCGCTACAAGGAGCTGCCGGAGTACATCACCCATTACCGCACCGACCGCCTGGAAATCCACAGCCCCACCTCCACCGCCGTCAACCTGGACGGAGAGCTGAAAATGGAGACGGATATCTCTATGTCCGTCGCGAAGGAAAAGGTCCGGTTTTTCTACCCCAAGGGGCTGACGTGGTAAAAAAAAGCTTCCCCTCCGGGGAAGCCTTCGTCCTATTTCACTTGAAAGGAACCATCATCCATGCAGTTTTTCTACTACTGCCTCTTCGTCGCGGGGATTGTTGCGGCGGATCAGATCACCAAGGCGCTGGTTGTGGCCCATATTCCCCTTGGAGGGCATATGGACTTCTTGCCGGGCTTTCTGGACTTCACCTATCTGCGCAACACCGGCGCGGCATTCTCCTCCTTTGAGGGGATGCAGTGGCTGTTTGCGCTGATTTTTCTGGCATTCACCGCCGCGCTCTTTTATGAATACTTCAAGAAAAGGCAGCCCTTTTCCGGCTTTGAGCGGTGGATGATCGCCGCCATCTACGCCGGAGGCCTGGGCAATATGATCGACCGGCTGCGGCTGGGCTATGTGGTAGACATGATTGAAACCCAGTTCATGGATTTTCCCGTGTTCAACGTGGCCGACTGCTTCATCACCTGCGGCTGCATTGCCCTGTTTGCCAGTCTGGCATTCTGCAACAAAGCCATTTGGAAGGACGAGAAAAAGAAATGATCCTTACCTGTGACCGGTCCGGCGAACGGCTGGACGCATTTCTCTCCCGGGCTCTGCCGGAAATCAGCCGCAGCGCCGCCCAGAAGCTCATCGCCGAGGGCAATGTGCTCTTAGACGGGAAGCCCGCCAAAAAAAATGACCGCCTGGAGCCCGGACAGGCCGTCAGCGTCACCATTCCGGAACCCAGGCCCGTTGACGTGACCCCCACCGAAATGCAGCTGGACATCGTGTACGAAGACGAGGATGTGGCCGTCATCAACAAGCCCAAAGGGCTTGTCGTCCATCCGGCGGCGGGGCATCAGGACGACACTCTGGTGAACGGCCTGCTCTACGCCATGGGGGATAGTCTTTCCGGCATCAACGGGGAGCTGCGCCCGGGCATTGTCCACCGCATTGACAAGGACACCTCCGGTCTGCTTGCCATTGCCAAAAATGACCTGGCCCATGCGGTGCTGGCCTCCCAGCTGAAGGATCACACCATGGCGCGGACCTATGAGGCCATTGTCTGCGGCAATTTGAAGGAGGACAGCGGCACCGTGGACGCTCCCATCGGCCGCCATCCTACGGACCGGAAGAAGATGTGCGTCACCCAGCGGAATTCCAAGCCTGCCGTGACCCACTGGGAAGTGGTCAAGCGCTACCGGGGCTACACCCACATCCGCTGCCGCCTGGAAACGGGCCGCACCCACCAGATCCGCGTCCATATGGCCTACATCGGCCACCCCATTTTGGGGGACACGGTCTACGGCCACAAGAAGCCGGAGCTGGGTCAGGACAGCCAGTGCCTCCACGCCGGGGCCCTGTCCTTTCGCCACCCGAGAGACGGCAGACCCGTCCTGGTCTTTGCCCCACTGCCGGAATATTTTACCAAGGTGTTGGAGAAATTGGAAAAGAGCTTCCCCTCCGGGGAAGCTGGCAGGGCGCAGTCCTGACTGAAGAGGGGTGTAATGAGCGAGAGCTGGTCGAATTTTCCCAGCGCTCCCGCCCGAAACGCCCCTCCTCAGTCTCGCTGACGCGAGCCGGCTCCCCCGAAGGGGAAGCTTTTGTACGAAGCTCTTCGCTTTGCGTGTATCTTTTATCTATGCTCTCCCAGGAAGAACAATGCCAGAGTGCCCGGGCCGGAGTGGGAGCCGATGACGGCGCCTACGTAGTTGATGTAGATCTCCTTCACCCCGTACTGCTCCTTCAGCAGCCCTGCCAGGTACTCCGCATCCTCCCGGCAGTCGCCGTGGGAGATGAACATGACGGAGTTGTCGAAACCCGCGCCCAACTCGGCAACCTTCTTGGCCATGGCCTGAATGGAGGCCTTCCGGCCCCGGGCCTTGCTGACGTTGATCAGGTGGCCCTCATTGTCCACATGGAGCACAGGCTTGATGTTCAGCATGGTGCCCATAATGGCCGTGGCCGCGCTGACCCGGCCGCCCCGCTTGAGATACATCAAGTCGTCCACCGTAAACCAGTGGCACAGATGCAGACGGTTGTCCAGCAGCCACTGCTCCAGCTCCCCAAGGCTCAGGCCCTCGTCCCGCTTCTTGCAGGCATAGTAGGCAAGCAGGCCCTGGCCCAGAGAGGCGCACAGGCTGTCCACCACGGAGATGGTCCGCTCCGGATAGCGCTCCCGCAGCTCCTGAGCCGCGATACTGGCAGACTGGTAGGTGGTGGACAGGCCTGAGGAAAAGGCCAGCACCAGAATATCCTCGCCTTTTTCCAGCAGAGGCTCCATGATCTCCTGCCACTGCTCGGGATTCACCGCAGACGTGGTGGCTACCTCCCCGGTGCGCAGGTCGGCATACATATCCCGCAGGCTGTCGTCATTGCGGTCCGGATAGGTTTCCCCCCGGAAATTCACCGTAAGCGGCGCCGCAATAAGGCCCAGCGCCTCATATTTTTCTTTCGTAAAATCGCAGCCGGAATCGGTAATGATCTGATAGGACATCGTTTTCGCTCCTTATACTTTACTTTTTCCAGGGCTTTGCCCAGATCAGCAGGCAGGCCCACAAAAACAGGGACAGTGCCCAGGACCCGCAGCAGAGCATGGGGGCGGACACCACTGTGAGAGCGCCATGGAGAAAATCTCCCAGCGCCGTGCTTCCGGTGGCCAGGACAATGTTCAGAACCAGCATCACAAGGGTTGCCCCCAGAGACACCGCACTCAGAAGCCCAACGGTTTTCCGGGTCTTTCCCGCCGCCTTATACAAAAGCATCGCCGGAGGCAGAAAGAACACCAGGCTCAGCACCGTCAGCAGCGCCTGCAAGACCCCGGACCGCTCCGGCACAAATCCGAAAGCGGCGCATAGAATGAATAGCACAGCCCAGGCTGTATACAAAAATTTCCGGTTCATACTACCTCCTTATACGCTTGCCATTTTACCCGATTTTCCTGCAAAACACAAGAGGAAAAAAGTCTGGACACTGCCGGAGAAAGCTGGTATAATAATACACAACGTTGCCGGGAATCCTAGCCAACGGCGAAAGAGCCCGGAGAAGGAGCGTTTTCCTATGAAATGTCCTTACTGCGGAGATCAGGAAAGCAAGGTCATTGACTCCCGGCACTCCGACGACCTGAGTATTCGCCGCCGGAGAGAATGCTGCCGCTGCGGCCACCGGTTCACCACCTACGAAAGTGTGGAGAGCCAGCCGATCCTTGTGGTCAAGCGCAATGGGTCCCGGCAGAATTTCGACAAAAACAAGATCGTGAACAGCATGATCCGCGCCTTTGACAAGCGGCGTGCCGACATCGTAGAGCTGGAACGCATTGCGACTGAGATTGAGCAGACCATCCAGAATTCCCTGGAGCGGGAGGTCACCACCGAGCGCCTGGGTGAGATGGTCATGGAGCGTTTGAAGCCCGTAGACGAAGTGGCCTACATCCGCTTTGCCTCCATCTATCACCAGTTCCAGGACGCAGGCAGCTTCATGCGGGAGATCAGCAAATACCTGGAGGAAAAATAATGCTAACAGCCACAACCCCTACGGAAGCGGCTCTGGATATTGAAGCTCTGAAAAAAGCCTTTGAAGACTTCGATCTGGCCACACTGCTTCCCAATCTGGACTCCATTTTCGGCAAGATCACCCTCATCTGCCGCATCTGCGTGCTGGTAGGGCCCATTCTTCTGCTGGTCCTGGGGCTTTCCTATCTGTTTCTGGCCCCCAAGGAGGCCAACTACTACCTGGGCTACCGCTGCTATTACGGCATGGGCAGCGTCCACGCCTGGCGCTTCACCCAGCGCATTGCCGGTATGGTTCTGGGAGGACTGGGGCTGGTGCTCACAGTGGTCATGACCGTCCTTTCCCTGGGCTTCGGCTCCATGGACATCAATGCCATGGTTTGGCGGACGGTGTGGTGCCTGGTCTGGGAGGCTGTGCTGAGTTTGCTGGCCACTCTGGCCATCAACGGCCTTGCCATGTACTGGTTTGACCGGAAGGGCGAGCTGAGAAGGCGGCCCAGGAATAAGGCATAAGCCGCAATACAAACGAAAAAATCGCGTTCCACCGCAACACCGCATTCCCGGTTTTCCGGGCTCTGCGGTGCTGCTTCCGTTTTGGAGGAATTTGTCATGACTAACTGGCTTCTTCGCACATTTATCAAGAATTCCGACCATCCCGAGGACCCCAAGGTCCGCGCCGCCGTCGGCATTCTCTCCGGCATTGTGGGGATCTTCTGCAATATTCTGCTCTTCGGCGGAAAGCTGGCCGTCGGACTGCTCACGCGGTCCGTGTCCATTACCGCCGATGCCATGAACAACCTGTCCGATGCCACCAGCAGTGTTGTCACCATGCTGGGCTTCCGACTGGCCGAACGGCCCGCAGACGAGGAGCATCCCTTCGGCCACGCCCGGTATGAATACCTGTCCGGCCTTGCGGTGTCCGCGCTGATCCTCATCATCGGCGTGGAACTGGCCAAATCCTCTCTGGACAAGGTACTCCACCCTGCCGCGGTGGAATTCGGCTGGACCACCGCCGCCGTGCTGGCGGGCTCCATTCTGGTAAAGCTCTGGATGTCCCTGTTCAATACAAAGCTTGGCAAAACCATCCACTCCGCTACCCTGGCCGCCACCGCCGCCGACAGCCGCAACGATGTGATCACCACCTCCGCCGTGCTTCTGGCGGCCCTGATCGAGCACTTCACAGCCTTCCGCGCCGACGGCTGGATGGGTCTGGCTGTGTCCTGCTTCATCCTCTACAGCGGTGTCGGCCTGGCAAAGGACACCATCTCTCCCCTGCTTGGCGAAAACGCCGACCCGGAGCTGCGGGAGAAGATCGTAGACAACATCCGGGCCTGCCCCAAGGTCCTGGGCTTTCACGACCTGATGGTCCATGACTACGGCCCCGGCCAGCGCTTCGCCAGTATCCACGTGGAGATGGACCGCCGGGAGGAGCCCATGGAATGCCATGAGATCATCGACGACCTGGAGCGGGAGTGCCTGAAAAGCCACGGCGTCCACCTGGTCATCCACTACGACCCCATCGTCACCGACGACCCGGAGCTGGACCGGATGCACGTCCGGGTGGAGCAGCTGCTGCATACATACGACATCCGCCTGGGGGTCCACGACTTTCGCATGGTCCCCGGCAAGGGACACGTCAATCTGATTTTCGATGTGGTCCTGCCCACAGACCTGCGGGGCCAGGAGGCGGATATCACCGCCGCCCTGGAAAAAGCTCTGAATCAGAACTCCGACGTGACCTATTACCCCGTGATCACCTTTGATCAGAGCAGCTTTAACTAGAACGCAAACAGGCTTCCCCTCCCGGCACAGCGTCGGGAGGGGGCCATATTTTACACATATTTTACTTTCATTTCCTTTCCGCCTTTACGTATTGGGTCTATAGTATCTCTGTAATATGGAGATAGAAGGAGGAAAAGAAAGATGAAAATCGATTTTAAGGCCAAGAAGGGCTTTATCTGCGATATGGATGGCGTTCTGTACCATGGAAATCGCATCCTGCCGGGTGCTGCGGAGTTTGTGCAGTGGCTCCAGCGGGAGAACAAGGAATACCTGTTTTTGACAAATAACAGCGGCATGACCCCAAAGGAGCTCCGGCAGAAGCTGGCCCGTATGGGATTGGAGGTGCCGGAGGAACATTTTTACACCAGCGCACTGGCCACGGCGGCCTTTTTGAAGGCACAGGCCCCGGGCTGCTCGGCCTTCGTCATCGGCGAGGCGGGGCTGCTGAACGCATTGTATGACGCGGGCATTACCATGAACGATGTGAACCCGGACTATGTGGTCATCGGCGAGGGCCGGACCTACTCTCTGGACACCCTGACCCGGGCGGTAAACCTGGTTTTGCAGGGGGCCAAGCTCATCGGTGCCAACTCCGATGTATCCGGCAATATTGAAAAGGGCATGGCCCCGGCCTGCCGGGCGCTGATCGCCCCGGTGGAAATGGCCACCGGCAAGCAGGCCTATTTCTGCGGAAAGCCCAACCCGCTGATGATGCGCACCGGCCTTCGGCTGCTGGGCTGCCACTCCGATGAGGCTGTCGTTGTGGGCGACCGGATGGATACGGACGTCATTGCCGGTATGGAAAGCGGCATCGACACGGTACTGGTCCTCTCCGGCGTCTCCGACCGGGACACCCCCAAGACCTTCGCCTACCAGCCCACCATGATCCTGAACGGGGTAGGAGATATCCCGGTGGAAGCGGAATGATACGCTCCCAAGCGCATGCCGTTGCGCTTTCCATAAGCAGAACATAGGGCGCGCTCCGCAGAGCGCGCCCTTGGCTTATCCGATTGTCTTACATAGCTATGCCGGGAATCATCCGGCACAGCTTTTCACAGCCAGATCATTCCCGGGAACACCGGTTATTCGAACATAATGTCCGGCCGTTTTTGATAGAGACGCTCCAGCTCTTCCAGCCGACGGCTTGCGCCCTCCGGATTCAACCGACGGAGCGCAGCAGCCAAAACGTTCAGAACCGCCGCAGCGGAGGATATGGTATTGATACCTGCTTCGTCCCGGTTGGAACCCGTCAGGAAGACCACATCCGCCTGATGCGTAATCTGTGCCTGTGGATTGTCGGTTACGAGAATGATGTAAGCCCCCCGTTCCTTAGCTGCCTGAACAAACTGAAAGGTCGACCGGCTGTGCCGGGCAAAGGATACCGCCACCACGACAGACTGCGCCGTCACCCGGAGCACGCCTGAGAAGAAAGTGTCTCCGTCCGGATCAACGGAATAGACCTCGCCCCTGTATTTGCCCAGGATTTCCTCGAACCAGAGTGCTGCCGGATACATTGTCCGCCCGGCAACAGCAAAGACCTTGTCAGCATCCCGCAGGCACTCTGCAGATGCATCTACCCTCTCGGTATCCAGATTCTGTTTCGTCTGCTGCAGAATCTCAATCTCCCTGTCAAGCAGCTGGCTGCAAGGCGTTGAAGGCGCTCCCGGCCCCTCTTCCCGAAAGTTTCCGTTAAGAATCCCCTGGCGAAGCGACTTCTGCATGGAAGAAAAGCTGTCATATCCCAGAGAATACGCAAAACGTATGACCGTTGTCTCACTGACATTGGCCGTGCGGCTGATTTGAGCCAACGTTGCATAGCTGCTTTCATCCAGATGTGTCAAGATATAGGTACCAACCTTACGCTGGCCAATGGACAGACTGTCCAGTTTGCTTTTGAGCCGATCTTCGAATCCCATAAGGCATCCTCCATTCCACTTTGCCTTTATTATACCGGATCTGTCCCGGAATTGCAAGCAAATGGGAAGAAGGTATTCGGGCGGCTCATTCGGGATCCCACCCCTTTGCGGTTTCAATGAGCAGGTCGCGAATCCTTTTGTGATTGCGGCCTTCCAGCGACATGACACATATCACGGTATCTCTTTTCGGCATGACAAGGCAGTATTGCCCATAATTCCCGGAGCAAAGGAATGTATCCGGAATTTCTGTCATCCAGAACTGATAGCCGTAACCATAGGATTGCGGCGTACCCTCCGGATAGCGATTTTGGGTTTCTACCTGTTTGCGGGTCGCTGCGGCCATATATTCGGCAGGCACCAGCTGTCTCCCTTGGTAGCGGCCGCCTTCCAACAGCATTTGTCCGAAGTTTCCAAACTCATCAATTGTCAGATACAAGCCGTTTGCCGCGTAGCAATGTCCTTTGGGGCAGAGCGTCCAATCCGGATTTCCGATTCCAAGCGGTTCAAACAGTCGGTGCCGCAAATACTCCAGCATATTTTCCCCCGCCCGCGTTTCGATCAGCGCGTTCAGAATATAGGTATTGAAGTTGCTGTAAAGAAATTTGGTCCCGGGTGTATCCGAAAAATCCGCATGGAAAAAGTAGGAGATCCAATCCTGCACCCGGTAGCGTTCCGGATCGTCGGTAAAAAACAGTGCAGACGCAAGGCCGGATGTCATTGTAAGCAGGTGAATTACACGCAGCTGCTCCAGCTGCGGGGAAAGAACAGCGGGCAAATATGCTTCAAATGCTTTGCACACGGATTCGTCCAGTGAGATTAGCCCCTCGTGCAAGGCAATTCCGGTGCCTGCAGAAACAACGGACTTGCTGACAGACATCATGTTCAGGCGTGTTTTTTTGGGAAATGCCTGATAATCTTCGGTAACAACGCCGCCGGTTCGCACCTGGGCGTAGATTACATTCAGATTTTCACTCTGAACACGGCGGAGAAACGGTTCTAAATACTGTGACATAGCGCGGGTTCCTTTCGATCAGAGCCGGATAAACTGTGCAATCGTCGCCAGAACCATCGCTGCGACCGACCAAAGCGCAAAGAGCTTTGCAAAGAACTTATACCACTGGCCCAGGTTGATATTGGCCGCACCGATGACGCCCATCAGGGAAGCGGCCGTCGGAATCATGAAATTGCTGAATCCGTCGCCAAAGTTGAATGCCAATACGCACGTTTGCCGCGTGATGCCCAGGATATCGCACAGAGGAAGAAAAATTGGCATAACGACCGCCGCCTGACCACTTCCGGAGGTGATGAAGCAATTGACCAGACTGTTCAGGATATACAGGATCGAAGGCTGAAGCACTGAAGGGAAGAAGGTGAAGGCCGAAACCATGGAATTGACCACCGTGTCAACGATCATGCCGTCCTTCATTACAGCAGAAATCGCACCTGCAATGCCAATCATCAGGCCGGTTGTCATGCACTTGGACGCACCTTTTGCAAACTGGGAGGCGACCTCGTTCAGCGTAAAGCCTCCGATCAGTCCACCGACAACAGCGGAAAACATGGACATTCCGCAAACCTCGGGATTTCCCCAGCCATGAAGCAGACTGCCGCTGACGGTGATGACCAGATTGGCAAAGAATACGGCAATCACGCCCCAGTGCCGCAGGGTGACTTTCACCTCAACGCCGTCAACCGCTTCCGCCTGGAGATCCTGCTTCTCACGTGCTTCGCATTCCAGATCATAAACAATGCTGGCAGTGGGGTCACGCTTGACCTTTTTCGCATACCGGAGAAGATATACCGCACTGAGAATGAAAATGACGACGGCGCAGAGCGCACGGAACTGGAAGCCCGAAAATTTGGGAAGGCCCGCCAGATCCTGCGCCACGGCCGTAATGGACATGGAGGCAATGCCGCAGCTAAAGGTTCCGCCCACGCTCAGGATAATCAGGGCCGCGCCGCACATAGCGTCATATCCGCACATACGGCACAGCGTAACAATCAACGGGACATAGGCAATATACCGGCTGGAATTTGTGTTGATGCCCAGCAGTGCGAACAGCATCATAAGAATCAGAAGCGCCAGCTGCTCCTTCCCACGCAAACGGGTGATAGCCTTATTCAGCGCAACGTTAAACGCGCCTGTAGCCAGCAGGACTTCAATGGATGCCGTACCGATAATGACCATAAAGATCGTGGATGCGGCATTTACAATGGCCTTATAGATGTAAACCGGGATTTTCTGGAACGACACGGCATGGCGCTCGACAAAATGGAACGAGGACGGGTCTACAATGGTTTGTTTTGTTGCTTCATCCACAACGCGGTCATAGCTGCCTGCCGGAACCAGGTACGTCAGCAAAACAGCAAAAATTACCAGTCCGACCAGAATCACAAACACGTGGGGGACGCTGAATTTCTTTTTCACGCGAGTACTCTTCTCTTTCATAGTTGCCTCCTGTTGCATAGTAGAATTAATTACTTTCATTTTCGCTTTCTGAATGAATGTAATGCTACTATACACGGAAGACACGCAAAAATCAATCTGCGTAATTGTCAAAAAATATCTGATATTTTTGTATATAATGGCAGCTTTCGCCTTTTTGCATTTCTACCTTTCTTTTCTCGTATAGTAATTTTTACTCTATTTACGACATGAATTTTGGAGAAATTGCGAATGGATTTTTCCTGCGCAGGTGTTATACTGATGGCATCAGCTTTACGAATGAATGAATCTACCCGAAGGAGCGCGCAGAATGAAATTTCTGTTTATCGGCAACAGCCATACCTTTCGCAACGATATGCCTCACATTTTTCAGATGATCTGCGAGAAAAACGGCATAGACGCCCAGGTTACCATGCTTGCACATGGCGGGAAAACCCTGGCCTTCCATCAGGCGGAGCCGGAGGTCCGGTTTAATATCCTGTATGGGAACTATGATTACATCATCCTGCAGGATCGTCAAAAAGACTTTTCCCCGGACGGTGCACTGGAGGCCGGGACCGCCATCGACCAATTCATTCAGCAAACCCCATCCAAAAAGATATTGTACATGCCTTGGACGGTACCGCAGGAAAAGATGCTTCAAGCTCAGGTCGCAGGAGGGTACTACCGTCTTGGTCAGGCAATTCATGCCTCCGTTGCGCCGGTGGGGCTGCTTTGGTGGGAATACATGGATCGCCACCCCGGTGAAAATCTGTTTATGGACGACAACCGGCACGCAACACCGAAGGGGTCCACACTGGCTGCCTATACAATTTACCAGACGATTTTCGGAGAACCGGCCGTCATACTCAAACCGGAGGACAGCGATATCACAGCGCTTGTGAATGCCCGCATAAAGGAATATGTATCCGAACAGTACATCGCATCTTTATGATCCGAGTCCCGATTGAGACAACACAGCACAAAAAACCGCCCCGTAGTTTCCTACGGGGCGGCCATTTTTTCAATTTAGGCTTCCAGGTTGATGCCGGTCTCCTTGTTGAAGACGTGGCAGACGTTGCCGTTGAAGGTGAACTTCACGGCAGCACCGGCAGTCAGGGCAGCAACCTCAGCGCCGGTCATGTTCATGGTGGAGACCACCAGAACCACATCGCGGCCCATAGCGGTGACGTGCAGATGCACAGTGGAACCCATCATTTCGGAGACATCGACCTTGGCGTCAATGCCTTCCTGGCTCAGCTCGATGTGCTCGGGACGAACGCCCAGGACCACATCCTGCGCAGCAACGTTGTTCTTGGCCAGCTTGGCCTGCTTCTCTTCGGACAGCTCGACGGTGATGCCGCCCACCTGGACAGCGTACCTGCCGTTATTCTTAACCAGCTTGGCATCGAACAGGTTCATCTGAGGGGTGCCAATGAAGCCGGCGACGAACAGGTTGTAGGGGTGGCTGAACACTTCCTGAGGCGTGCCGATCTGCTGGATGAAGCCATCCTTCATGATGACGATCCGATCGCCCAGGGTCATAGCCTCGGTCTGGTCGTGGGTAACGTAGATGAAGGTGGTGTTGATGCGCTGACGCAGCTTGATGATCTCAGCACGCATCTGGTTACGCAGCTTGGCATCCAGGTTGGACAGAGGCTCGTCCATCAGCATGACCTGGGGGTTCCGAACGATAGCACGGCCGATGGCAACACGCTGACGCTGACCGCCGGACAGAGCCTTGGGCTTACGGCCCAGGTACTGGGTGATGTCCAGGATCTCGGCGGCTTCCTTGACCTTCTTGTCGATCTCTTCCTTGGAAGCATGGCGCAGCTTCAGAGCAAAAGCCATGTTATCATAAACAGTCATATGGGGGTACAGAGCGTAGTTCTGGAAAACCATGGCGATATCGCGGTCCTTAGGAGCCACGTCGTTGACCAGGCGGTCGCCGATGTACAGCTCGCCATCGGTGATGTCTTCCAGGCCGGCGATCATACGCAGGGTGGTGGACTTACCGCAGCCGGAGGGGCCGACCAGGACGATGAATTCCTTGTCCTTGATGTCCAGATTGAAGGCCTGCACAGCGACAACGCCTTCGTCGGTGATCTGAAGATTGGTCTTCTTAGCGGGTTCTTCACCTTTCTTCTTCTTTTTCTTCTTGGCGTCGTCGCCGTTAAAGGGGTAGACTTTCTTGATGTTCTTCAGGGTTACACTTGCCATTGTTTTCTGACTCCGGACATACTGAATTCTCAATGTATGCCCTCGCGATCTGCCGGGTAAAACAGCAGATGCATTACGACAGGTCTCCACACTGCCGCACCGTGAGTCTGACGGGGGTTCCTCCTTTATTTTAGCGGAATTGGAACTATTTTTGTGGAGTAGTACCATTCCACCGGAATGGTACCATGATACCATACTTTGGAGCTTGACGCAATGGTACAGGTTGCTGTTTTTTAATGGGCAAAATTAGGCAATTTGACAATGCACTGGTAAATTACAGCTTCCGCAGGGCATCCACCAGGGCGGTTTTGGAGGCGGTTTTGTCATCCTTGACCTTGATGACCCGGGCGGGACATCCGGCAACCACGGTATTGGGAGCAACGTCCTCCACCACCACGGCTCCGGCGGCAACCACCGCATCATGGCCGATGCGGCAGCCCTCGATGACCACGGCGTTGGCTCCGATGAGCACGTTGTCCTCCACAATGACGGGAGTAGCGGAAGCGGGCTCCACTACACCGGCCAGCACGGCACCGGCACCCACATGGCAGTGCTTGCCCACGGTGGCCCGGCCCCCCAGCACCGCGCCCATGTCGATCATGGTGCCCTCGCCGACGACCGCGCCGATGTTCAGAATGGCGCCCATCATGATGACGGCGTTTTTCTCAACGGTCACCTGCTCCCGGATGATGGCGCCGGGCTCAATGCGGGCGGGGATATTCTTCATGTCCAGCATGGGAATGGCGGAGTTGCGGCAGTTGTTTTCGATCTCGATGTGCTCAAATTCGTGGCTCTCCAGAATGGGGCCCACATCCTTCCAGTCACCGAAAACGATCTTGCACTTCTCCCCTGCCGGAAACTCCCGGCAGCCCGGGAAGGAAACCGGCTCCTTTTCCCACACATAGACCTTTACAGGGGTCTTCTTCTCCGCATCGCGGATATAGGCGATGATCTGTTCTGCATTCATCATGGTTAAATTCTCCTTTGCAACGGGTCTCTTTTCTCCTTATCCTACCACTTTTTCGGAAAAAGCACAAGGGCAAATTGACACCGCCCCGGGAATGGAATATAATAAGGAAAAACTACCCGGAGGCGTTTACTATGCAACTGATCGAAGACCGCCGTGCCCTGCACCGTATCCCCGAGCTGGACAGGCAGCTCCCCCAAACCATGGCATATCTCCGTGCTTCTCTGGAAAAGCTGAACTGCAAGGTTTTTTCCCCCATGGAAAGTGCCCTGTGCGCCTTCTTTGACTTTGGGCAGAAGGATGCCATCGCCTTCCGGGCAGATGCGGATGCCCTGCCCATCCAGGAGCGGAACAAGGTGGACTACCGTTCCCAGCACGAGGGCTGTATGCATGCCTGCGGCCACGACGGCCATATGGCAATTCTTTTGGAGCTGGCCCGCCGCCTCAGTGAGAAAAAGAGCTTGCCCCACAATGTGCTGCTGGTGTTCCAGCCCGCCGAGGAGACCACCGGCGGGGCCAAGGATATCTGTGCCACCGGCGTATTCCGGGCCCATAAGGTCCAGGCGATTTTCGGCCTGCACCTGTGGCCCCAGCTGCCCGAGGGTATAATCGCCAGCCGGAAAAACGAGATGATGGCCCGGTCCTGCGAGGTCCGGGTGGACGTCTACGGCAAGACAGCCCACATCGCCAAGGCCAGCGAGGGCATTGACGCTCTGGCCGCCGGTGTGGAATTCTACCAACGGGTCATGAAGCTGGAGGGAGCCCTGCCCAAGAACATCTTCCGCCTGCTGAAATTCGGCAAATTCCAGAGCGGCACCGTGTGCAATGCATTGTCAGATCACACCCACATGGAGGGGTCTCTCCGGGCCTTCCAGGACGAGGTGTTCTATTCCATCCGAGCGGGCATTGTCTCCATTGCCAAGGATATCGAGCGGGCCTATGGGGCCACCGTCAATGTGTATATGACGGAAGGCTATCCTGCCGTCATGAACCCGGCGGACCTGCACAACCGGGTGCGCAAGACCGTGGGCTTCTTCGAACTGGACAAGCCCACCATGACCGCCGAGGACTTCTCCTGGTATCAGAAATCCCTGCCGGGCATGTTCTTCTTCCTGGGCGTGGGGGATACCTCTGCCCTCCACTCCGATACCTTCCATTTTAATGAAGAAGTCCTTGTGAAAGGCGCCGATTTCTTCGAGGAATTGGCGGAGAAATTCCAATGATGCCGATTAACCACCATCTGGACCCCTTGGAGCGCAGCGGCATTCGGGTGTTCACCAATCTGGCCAAGGCCACCCCGGACTGCCGGATGCTCACCATCGGCGAGCCGGACCAGGCTACCCCGGAGCCCATCCGTCAGGCGGCGCTGGAAGCCCTTTCCCGGGGGGAAACCCACTATGCCCCAAACCAGGGCACGGCCTCTCTGCGCTCCGCCATTGCCGCCTTTGAAACGAACCGGGGAAGACCCACTGCCCCGGAAGAGGTACTGGTGACGGTGGGGGCCACCCAGGCCCTGTATACCGCCCTCACCGGCATCCTGAACCCCGGGGACCAGGTGATCATCCCAACCCCCGCCTTCTCCCTGTATGCCACCATTGTCACGGCGGCAGGAGCCGAGCCGGTCTTTCTGGATGTGAGCAAAACGGGCTTCCAGATTACGGAGGAAGCCCTGAATGCCTGCCTGACGGAGAAGACAAAGGCCATCGTCCTCAATTCCCCCTGCAATCCCACGGGGGTCATTTTGAGGGAGAGCAGCCTGGATGCCGTCGCCCGGGCGGTGCTGGGAAAAGGCATCTACCTGATCTGTGACAATGTCTACGACAAGTTGGTCTATGCCCCCTGCGGCGACCTGACGCGGCGGGAGGACTTGCGCCCCCAGACCATCCTCTGCCAGAGCTTCTCCAAGCCCTATGCCATGACCGGCTGGCGGGTGGGCTATCTCATCTGCCCGGAAGAATTGCTCTCCCGGCTGCTGCTGCTCAGTGCGGCGGAGATTGCCGCAGTGCCCACCTTCTTGCAGGCAGCAGCGGAAGCGGCGCTGGAAGTTGATACGGAGCCGGTGCGGCTTCTGTACCGGAGAAGAAGGGACCATGTCTGTTCCCGCCTGGACCGTATGGGGCTTTCCTACCCGCAGCCGGAAGGGGCCTTTTATGTGTTCCCGGATATCTCCCAATTTGGCATTCCCTCCTGGCAGTTCTGCGAGCGCATGATCCGGGAGGCAGGTCTTGCCGCTGTGCCCGGCGTGTGCTTCGGGACAGAGGGCTATATCCGCCTGTCCTATTGTTACAGCGACCGGGAACTGCAAGAGAGCCTGGACCGGCTGGAAGGATTTGTGAAAAGGCTGGGTGAATAAAAGACGGCCAGCCTTGACGATTCAAGCCGGTCGTGGTATAATCACTATGAAAAGAGCACTACCGATAAGCGGTCTGCTCTTGTTACAGGTTAATCATGATAGAGAAACCGTCACTTGGCAGAGTGGCGGTTTCTGCGTTTTACAGTGATTGTGATGGTTAAAGAACCAATATGTACAGTCAAAGTAATCGGCATAAAGCTCACCCCCTTAGGAAGGAGTGTAGCAGACCGCCTATCCCGTTTTATGGTAATGCTCTTCCCGTCCTTTCGGACAAGCCGATTTTAGCAGAAATAGAGTACTATGTCAATTCTTGCCGATGCATATCCACGGCAATTGTTTGGAAAGAATACCTGCGGAGAAATGGAAACGGTCCGGAAGAAGGGGAAAGCAAAAAAACGCATTGACATTTCCCCATCCCCATGGTAAACTGAGAGAATAGAAAAAATAACAAGGAGGAAACTTCCATGAAGCATATTCAGACCATCGAGACCCGCAATCTGTGCCAGAGCGCCAAGAACGGCGGCTGCGGCGAGTGCCAGACCTCCTGCCAGTCTGCCTGCAAGACCAGCAGCGGCATCGCCAACCAGAAGTGCGAGAACAAGAATAAGTAATTTATTTTTGAAGAGAATGCCGCCTGATTGGGCGGCATTTTTCATGCAGAAAGGAAAACTATGATCCATCAGTACCAATTAAACGGCTATAATATTGTCCTGGACGTATGCTCCGGCTCCGTTCATGTGGTGGACGAGGCGGCCTATGACCTCATCGGCCTTTACGAGGACCATTCCCGGGAAGCGGCCATTGACGAAGTCTCCGCCAAGTACCCCGCCCTCGACCGGGCAGAGCTGGAGGAGTGCTACGACGATATCACTTCCCTGAAGGACGCGGGCAAGCTCTTCACCCCGGATACCTTCGCCCCCATGGCGGGAGAGCTGAAGGCCCGGACCTCCGGCGTGGTCAAGGCCCTGTGCCTGCACATTGCCCACACCTGCAACCTGAACTGCTCCTACTGCTTTGCCTCCCAGGGCAAGTACCATGGAGACCGGGCACTCATGTCCTTTGAGGTGGGCAAACAGGCTCTCGATTTCCTGATCGCTCACTCCGGCACCCGGAAGAATCTGGAAGTGGACTTCTTCGGCGGCGAGCCGCTGATGAATTTTGATGTGGTCAAGCAGCTGGTGGCCTATGCCCGCAGCATCGAGAAGGAGGCAGGGAAGAACTTCCGCTTCACCCTGACCACCAACGGCGTGCTCATCGACCAGGATGTCATCGACTTCTGCAACAAGGAAATGAGCAACGTGGTTCTGAGCCTGGACGGCCGGAAGGAGGTCCACGACCGGTTCCGGGTGGACTATGCAGGCCACGGCAGCTACGACAAGATCGTCCCCAAGTTCCAAGAGCTGGTCCGCCAGCGGGACGGCAAGAACTACTATATGCGGGGCACCTTTACCCACCACAACCCGGACTTCCTGGAGGACATCAAGACCATGCTGAACCTGGGCTTTACGGAGCTCTCCATGGAGCCTGTGGTCACCGTCAAAGGAGACCCCTCCGGACTGACGGAGGAGGACCTGCCCATCCTCATGCAGCAGTATGAGGACCTGGCCAAGCTCCAGCTGGAGCGCTACAAAGAGGGTCGGCCCTTTACCTTCTACCACTATATGATCGACCTGACCGGCGGCCCCTGCATCTACAAGCGCATCTCCGGCTGCGGCAGCGGAACGGAATATATGGCCGTGACCCCCTGGGGCGACCTGTACCCCTGCCACCAGTTCGTGGGCGAGGAGAAGTTCAAGCTGGGCAACATCTGGGACGGGGTCACCAACACAGAAATCCAGCAGGAATTCGCCTCCTGCAATGTCTATGCCCGGCCCGACTGCCACGACTGCTGGGCACGGCTCTACTGCTCCGGCGGCTGCGCTGCCAATGCCTACCATGCCACAGGCAGCGTCAAGGGCGTGTACGAATACGGCTGCAAGCTGTTCCGCAAGCGCATGGAGTGCGCCATTATGGTGCAGGTTGCGGAAAAGCTGGGAGACCAGGCGTGATTTCCACACCGGTCTGTGATTTCGTCCGGGCCTACGCCGCATCCGCCCCTGTCCGGCTCCATATGCCGGGCCACAAGGGCCGGGGGATACTGGGCTGTGAAAGCCTGGACATCACGGAGATTCGGGGGGCGGACGACCTGTACCACCCGGAAGGCATCCTTGCCCGGAGCGAAGAAAACGCCTCCCGGCTTTTCGGCTGCCGGACGGTCTACTCCGCCGAGGGCTCCAGTCTGGCCATTCGGGCCATGCTGTATCTGGCCTATACCCGCTCCGGCTGCAAGGGGAGATGCCTTGCGGGGCGGAATGCCCACAAGAGCTTCCTCCATACGGCGGTGCTGCTGGATTTTCCCATCTCCTGGCTCTGGGCTGGGGACAGCTATTTAAGCTGTCCCGTCACCGCCGAAACCGTGGAAGCGGCCATTCTGGAAGAAAAAGAAAAGCCCTTCGCCGTCTATCTGACGAGCCCCGACTACCTGGGAAATCTGGCCCCCGTGGGAGAAATCGCGAGCGTGTGCCATCGGCATGGGGTGCCCCTGCTGGTGGACAACGCCCACGGGGCTTACCTGAAATTCCTGCCCCGCTCCCTGCACCCAATGGATCTGGGGGCGGACCTGTGCAGCGATTCCGCCCATAAGACGCTGCCGGTGCTCACCGGCGGGGCCTATCTGCATATGACTTCTGACTATACAGCAGAGGACGCCAAGGCGGCCATGGCCCTCTTCGGCTCCACCAGCCCATCCTGGCTGATTTTGCAGTCCCTGGATGGGGCCAATCCGCTTTTAGAGCGCCTGCCCGGGGACATTGCAGCCCTTGCCCCGCACATTGCCGCCCTGAAAGGGGCGCTTCTGGCCCACGGCTTTGCTCTGGTTGGGGCGGAACCCCTGAAAATCACCGTTCATGCTGCCAAATTCGGCTATTCCGGGGAGGAAATGGCGGAAATGTTGGAAAAGCAGGGCATTTTCTGCGAATTTGCAGACAGGGATTTCCTCGTCTTCATGCTCACCCCCCGGAATACCCCGGAGGAGCTGGACCGCCTGCGCTCTGCCCTCTGCGCCCTGCCCCGGGGCGCGCGGCAGGAGATGCCGCCCATTGCCCTTGCCCGCCCAAAGGCTGCATGTACCCCCCGCCAGGCGGCCTTTGCCCCCCGGGAAACGATTCCGGTGGAAAACAGCCTTGGCCGGATTCTGGCCCTGGCCAACGTCAGCTGCCCCCCGGCGGTGCCCATCGTCATGTGCGGCGAGGAAATCGACGAGGCCGCCCAGGAGGCCCTCCGCCGCTGCGGCATAGAAGAGGTCACAGTAGTAAAACCCTTCCCCGACGGGGAAGGGGGACCACCGCTGTAAGCGGTGGTGGAAGAGGGGCGTTCCGGGCGGGAGCTGTAGGAAAAATGTGCGTAAGCAGCATGCCGCTCTGTCATCCGCCGCCCCTCATCCGTCCCGCCTGTCGGCGGTCCACCTTCCCCGAAGGGGAAGGTTTTTTATGCTTTAATAGTAGCTTTTCTTTATGGAATTCTTAAATTTTCGTAACGCCCTTGCGAAAAAGTAGAGCCTGTGCTATATTGATTTTGCAAAGAGAAAGTTACTTAAAACGCTTTGAGGACGAATAAGGAGGTAGCTTTTTATGAAAAGACGTATTTTGAGCCTGCTGCTGGTTTTGA
>ERZ824600.578-NODE-578-length-54141-cov-7.283530_pt1 | contig 54141 bp, 34 predicted proteins | sample MGYA00519933_ERZ824600 | MGnify/ENA primary metagenome ERZ824600 (study PRJEB31778, sample SAMEA3449178) | human gut metagenome | biome: human gut; feature: human-associated habitat; material: faeces | place: United Kingdom | collected 2010/2012 ...
ATGAAGTCTTATCTTTTACACTTAATTCCATCTGGGGGGCGACGCCTCTTCTGCCGATTTCATATGCCATCAACGGACACCTGGTCGGCTATGTCAAACTCGATCCGCAGACAGGGTTCATGAGCTGGGTCAGCTCGGAAAGCGATTTCGTCCCCCTGAAAATACAGCAGATCCACTTCACCTCCCGGACGATTCTCTTCGGCGAATATACACGCTCGACCGGCAGTGTGTGGACCCCGAATCCAATCAATACGGGGATCAAATACAATCTGAAATACCTGTACCCACCCCACTACACCCCCCCTTATATGACCTCCAGCGGTTCCAACCCGGAGTGGGTGAAATACGATCATAAAATGGGACACAATTTCTCCTTCCTTGACGGATCCGCCCGCTATATGACTTACGAGATCATGAAAAGCGGCGGATGGGCCTCCTGGCATAAGGATTCCTATAACTTGAAATGTTTTGCTCCATATGATGAATAACAACGGTTTGCGCAGAAAGGATTTCTGAATGAAGAAAAGAGTGTTCGGCTGGCTGCTGCCGGTTTTATGTATGGCGGGGGTTCCCTTTGGTCTCCGCGGGGAAGAATCTGCGGATGCTCCGTTCCCGGGCGGAATCCGGATGGAGGATCACTGGGATCTGACCGATGCGTTCCGGAGAAAAAACGGATCCCGGGAAGATCTCTGCCTGAACGGATTATGGCAGTTTCTGGAGATGGATCACCGGAAGATTTCGGATCAGCTTTCCCTTCCGTCCGCCGGAAGCGGCTGGGGCGTTTTCAAGGTCCCCGGCGCATGGCCGAACCGGGCAACCGGAGAGGCGCAGGAAATCCGGAATGCCTCCAGCCGGAAACGGACCATCTCCAATGAAAAGCTGAATGCCGGATGGTATCTGCGGACACTCCGCGTGCCGGAAAACTGGACAAATGGACGAATCCTGCTGGATGCGGAAATGATTCAGTCCGCCGCCCGCTGCTTTCTCGACGGGAAGTTCTGCGGAGAACTCTATTATCCGGGGGGATCGCTGGATCTGAGTGGAAAGGTGACGCCTGGAAAAGAACATGAACTCGTTCTGCTGCTCGTCGCCCGTCCGGATGAGAACAGCACCAAGGCTTTCATGGCGCCGGGACGGGTCGTGCAGGTTCGGGGAAATATGAAACAGAGGGGGATTCTCGGAGATCTCTGGCTGAAATACCGTCCGCTGAACGGGGAGATCCGCGACGTGCGCATCGTGCCGAGCGTGGTAAAGGGAGAGCTCCTGCTGGATGCCGGTGTCGTTCTCCCGAACGGCGGACGGTATCGGTTTGACGGGGTCATCGCCGATCATGGAAAGGTCGTCAAAACGTTTTCCTCCCCTCTGATGACGCTCAAAAAAGGCGCGCAGCGGGTCTCCTTCCGCGAGAAATGGAAAGCGGAAAAGCTCTGGGATCTGGACAGCCCGGAAAATCTCTACACTCTGGAACTGAGTTTGAAGTCGGAAGACGGAAAGGAGATCGACCGCCTCTTCCCCGAACTCTTCGGGTTCCGGGAGTTCTCCTTCGACGGACGGAATTTCCTGCTGAATGGAAAGAAGATTCATCTCCGGAGCATGGGCGTGAATCTGACCGGATCCGGGGCGGACAAGGCCTCCGCCGCACAGATCCGCCGCGCAGTGAAGTTTGCAAAGAAAAGCGGAGTCAATCACTTCCTCCCGCTCGAATACCGCTTCCTTCCCGGAGAAACGGGATATCAGAGAACGTTCTATGAAGAACTCTCCCGACAGGGGATTCTGACCTCCCTTCCTCTGCCTCATGCCTCGCATTACGGGGATCTGGCCAAACCGGAGAATGCCCGCCGCTATGCGTCCGATGCCGCGTTCCAGATCCGGAAATTCCAGAATCTTCCTTCGATCGTCTTCTATGTGGCCAATCACAATTTCGCGGGGGGAGCCAATGCGCAGGATCCGGAACGGATCGCCGGAATTCTTCCCGCTCCCGGTCTCTCCGGAAACCGGAAACAGGCGGCCCTGAGTGAAAAGATCATCGCCGGAATAGATCCCGACCGGATCGTCAATCACCATGCGGGAGATCTCGGAGCGGTCTATTCGATCAATCTGTATCCGAACTGGGCTCCGGTTCAGGAGCGCAGCGACTGGTTCGAACTCTGGGAGAAAAACGGGAAAAAACCGCTGCATCTGGCGGAATATGGTCTTCCGCATGTGGCCAACTGGTCCAGCTATCGCGGTCCGCGTTTCATCCACACGTCCGGCGATGTGATGCATATCTGGTATAATGAGTACAATGCGGCGTTCCTGGGGGAGGAGGCGTACCGGTATTCGGAGGAGAAACGGAAGTTCTATGATCTGCAGGAACGGCTCTGCACGGGAAACCGGGAGATCTGGTTCTGGCAGTTCTCCAACTTCCTGATGCGCGACCGCGATGCCGACACGGTCCGGAGTCTGTACCTGAAGGAGAATCTTCCGGACTTCCGTGCGCGCGGCGTCTCGTTCTACCTGCTCTGGGACTGGCAGAGCTTCTGGACCCGTTCCGGACGCGGACGGAAAAAGAAAAATCCCGAACGTCTGAACAATCTGAAACAGCCCGGAATCGTGGCCGATTTCCTCACGCCCGGCGAGACTCCCTATGAGGATCCCTCCTCTTCCTGGAAGCTCACAAAAACAGGAAAAACCATTGCCGAACAGTCGACGGCTCTGCTCGGACGAATTGTCGGGAAAAAAGGTGACTTCACCGAACGCTCCGCCCGCTTCCTTCCCGGCGAAACGGTCGAGAAGCAGATTCAGCTCCTCAACGATTCCCGGACGGAGAAAACGTTCGAATGGAGTTTTTCGGTTCCGGAACTCTCCATTCAGCGAAGCGGATCGGTTTCGGTTCCTGCAGGTGAGCGGCGGGATATCCCGCAGAGTGTTTCGATTCCCGCCTCCTTCCGCGGAAAGTCTCTGACGTTGAAGGCGGATTTCCGGTGCGGGGAGTTCTCCGGAGTGGATTCGCTTGTTCTGAAAATCGACAGCGACATCTATGAACCGATCCGGCAGACGGTCGGAATCTTTGACCCGGAGGGGAGTCTGGATAAGCTGCTCAAACGCATGAACATCTCTGCGCGCAAGGTTGCAAAGGAGGAGGATCTTGCCGGAGTCCGGATCCTGATTCTGGGACGGAACAGTCTGCCGCAGCTGCGCTTCCGTCTGGCAGACCGCATTCGCGGAGGACTGCGGGTGCTGGTGATGGAGCAGAGTGCATCGATTCTGGAAAAATACGGATTCCGCGTACAGGAATATGCGGTCCGGAGAGTGTTCCGCCCGGATGGATCCTCTCTGGAGAACTGGCGCGGGGAAGCGACGCTTCTGCCGCCGATGCTTCCGCGGAGCGAGCGGACCGGTTCCAGACCGTCGCATCTGTGGAACGGACATGAGAATTCGCGGGTCTGGCGTGCCGGAAACCGGGGCGCCGTCGCCAGTGTGCTGCCCGAAAAGCCGCAGAGCGGAAACTGGCTCCCGCTGCTCTCCGCCGGATTCGATCTGCAGTATGCGCCGTTTCTGGAATACCGGAACGGAAAGGGAATCGTGCTGTTCTCCCAGCTGGACATCTGCGGAAGAACGGAAGTGGAGCCGGAAGCGCTGCGGGAGCTGAATCGGATGCTGCTCCGCCTGGACCGGAGTGCTCCGCGCACGGAAAAGAATTTGTATCTTGCAGGTGGAACTCTGGGAGAACTTCTGCTGCGGGCGCGGAACATGCCGTTCGAACCGGCGGAGAAGTGCACGGGTTCGGATGGCGTGCTGCTCATTACGCCCGAGTGGAAGCTCGAGGGGAATCTGCTGGAAAAGGTGCGGAAGGGATTGACGGTGCTGACGGTGGGTCTCACCGGAGAGGAGCTGAACCGTCTGTTCCCCGGTCAGTTCCGGACAAAGGCGGGGAAATGGTATGCCGGGATGGTGGAAAATCTCGCTTCCGTTCCGGAATTTGCCGGGATTACAAGCGCGGATCTGCACTGGAGAAACGGATGGAAGGGGGATCTGTTTCCGGTCGGTTCCAGGGAGGGACGTTCTTTGAAGATTGTCCGGCATGGAAAAGGGGCGATCATCGCGCTTCAGACGGCGCCGTGGGCGTTCGACGAGGAGGAGATGCAGTTCCGGACAACGATTCGGAGACAGAATTTCCTGGTGTCGCGTCTCCTCTACAATCTGGGCGTGCGGGATCGTGACGGTTTCCCGGGAGTCTTCAATCCCGGTTTCCGGAACGGCGGACTGGAGATCCTGCCGCAGAACTGGATGGCTCTGCCCGATCCCGGAAAGACAGGACGCAAAGAAAAATTCTTTGCTCCCGACAGAAAACCGGATGCCCGATGGAAGAAAATTCAGGTCCCCGGAGAGTTTGAAAAACAGTGGAAGGGGTATGAAAATTACGACGGCTGGGTCTGGTACCGCCTGGAGTTCGAACTGCCGGATTCCATGCGGGGCGCGGAGGAAGTGACGCTGAATCTGGGCGCGGTGGATGATGAATCCTGGATCTGGCTGAACGGAGAGTTTCTGGGAGAGATTTCGGCAAAAAGCAATCCGGAGGATTATTACCGGGTGGCGAGAATCTATCGGATTCCGCAGGCGAAGTTCCGTCCCGGGAAAAATGTTCTGACGGTTCTCTGCAACGATCTGCGCGGGACCGGAGGACTGACCGGAACACCGTATCTGAATGTTCCGAAACTTCTTGCACTCTATCTGGACGAGGTTCTGGAATCCGATGATCCCTACCGGTACTATGGCTGGTGAGCATGGAAACGGTGCGGGGGGGCTGATCGTTCAAAAGAAAACGTGAAACAACAAAGGATGTAAAGATTGTCCCGGGGAAGGAGGAGAAGGGGCACATCATTGCTGCAGAAAATCATAACAGAAAAAAACGGAAACAAAGAAGAAAGGATGAGGAAAGATGAAAAGAACACTGTTTGCAATTATGGCGGGTCTCTCTCTGCTTTCGCTGAGTGCGATTGCGGATCCCGGAGTCAACATCAAGGTGGACGGCAACAAAGAGAAGGTCAAGGTCGTTGATGCCGGAAAAGGAGATCTCAAGGGCCGCAAGGTCAATGAGTTCCGGACCGATTTCCAGTCTCCCGTCTCCGATGAATGGAAGAGCTACAAGATGGAATTCCTTGCACAGAAGTCGGGGAAGGTGAACATTCACATCGAAGGTTTCTGGGCCAGCTCTCCGGAAGAACAGGAACCGATCCTGATCGACAGCATCAAGGTCAACGGCAAACTGATGAAAAACGGCGAATTCAAATATACCTTCCCGCATGGCGGAAAGAAGTATCCGAACGGATTCTGGTACATCAAAAAGGCCGAATTCGTGCCGAAGGGCGGACAGAACGGTACTCCGGCTGTGAAGGTCTTCTACGACTGCCCGCTGATGTTCGCGTACAAAGTGGTGGAGAACAAGCCGTATGTGTTTGAAATCACTCTGAAATCCTGCGATGAGTGAGAACGGCATTTCGCAGGAATGAAGTAAAAATGTTCGGAACAATGAGAAAAGCGTTTTTCAGTTTTCTGTTCGCTCTTTTCTCTGTTTCCCTGCTCTCCTCCGGTGCGGAGACCCCGTTCGGCAGAACCGAAAAAGTGGTCTATGCGCCGGGAGAGCCGATCCGGTTCCTGTTCGACACCGATTTCGGTCCGGACGCCCCGGAAACGGAGTTCTACTCCCTCAAATGGAAGCGGATCGGCGACGATGGAAAACAGGAAAGCGGAATCGAAAAAATCCCCAAAGGCGGAACTGCCGTTGTCACCACCCGTCTGAACCAGCCCGGATTCGTCCAGCTTCAGGCTCTGCTGCTGAACGACAAAGGAAAACTGGTCAAACGGAAAAACGCAAACGGAAAAAAACGGGCGGTGAAGTTCGAAGGCGGCGCCGGGGTCGAACCGGAAAAACTGACTCCCGGACTCCCGGAACCAAAGGATTTCGATGCGTTCTGGGAAAAACAGAAAAAGCGTCTTGCCGCAGTGCCGGTCCGCGCGGAGATGAAAAAAGTCAAAACGGCGGAGGACAATGCGGATTTCGAGATCTATGCGGTCTCCGTCGATTGCGCCGGTTCCCGGCCGGTGACCGGATATCTCGCCATCCCGGTGGATGCCGAGAAGAAAAGTCTTTCCGCCTACGTCAATTTCCAGGGGTATGGAATCTCGGTCCAGACTCCTCCCAAGGGGCTCTGGAATACCAACCAGATCTACTTCGAGGTCAATGCCCATGGGTACGACCTCGGAAAAGACCGGTTGTACTACAGCAGTTTCTTCGATAAAACATATTCCAATGGAAAAAGTTACGCCTTTGATCCCATCCAGAACGCCGATCCGGAAAAGGCGTATTTCAACGGCATGGCCCTGCGCGTGATGCGCGCCCTTCAGTTCGTGCGGACCCTTCCGCAATGGAACGGACGCGATCTGACCGCTTCCGGCGGAAGTCAGGGGGGAATGCAGGCCGTCTGGGCCGGAGCGCTCGATCCGGCGGTCACTCAGGTGATCGCAAACATCCCGTGGTGTTGCGATCTCGGCGCAAAAAAGGTCGGAAGACTCGGCGGATGGCGTCCGGAATATGTCCCCGCACAGGGATATTACGACTCGGTTTTTCACGGCCGGCGGATCCGCTGTCCTGTGACCATCCCGAGGGCTTCGCTCGGCGATGAGGTCTGCCCTCCCGCCGGAGTCGCTCTGCTGTACTACAATCTGGGAACACGAAAGAAAAAAATCGTCTGGTACCAGAACAGCACGCATAACCTGGTCTATCCGAATTCCCAGACTTTCACATGGGAAACAAAATAAGAACTGGTGTTCCTTCAGGCCCGTCCGTGTTCCCGAACGGGCTTTTTTCTTTTCCGGAACGGGAGAAAATTGGTGTCGATGCCGAAAATCTTTTGCCGGTGTGTTTGAAAACCGGAATGAAACAGGTATAGTTTCAAAAGGGGAGGGGAAATGTGCCGGATGGGTGATCGAGAGCGGAAGAAACGAATCAATTTCGAGAGGAGAGGGAGGTATGAGGGGATTTTCCCGGGTGCTGTTGCTGCTGCTTCCGGCAGGATGGATTTTTGCACAAGTCTCTGATGGAAAAGAAGCTGGAAGTCCGAATCCGGGACGTCTCCCCCGGAAGAGTGCTCCTCTTGTCTTCCCGACCGGAGGAAGTGTTTACCGTATGCTGAAGCCGGAGAATTTTGACCGGTGTCGACGGGAGGTTCTCACACTGCTTTCCGGGAAGGATGAAATGCCGTCCCCGGGAGTTCAGACAAGTTTCCCTGTATGGGGCAGTCTCTATGCCGGTCTGGTCGACAGCGGAATGAAAAAAGTGGATGGTTCGGCGGATTCCTCCCTCTACGTGTTCGGCCTGATCTGCGCCGGCCAGCTTTCCCGGGCGGAGCTCAGGGGAATGGAATTCCTGAAGAAAGAGCCGGAGAATTTTGGGCTCCTGGTCCTTCTGGGAGCCCTTGCGGAAAGAAACGGGGAGCTCTTTCCCTGTCTGGAGCGGGCCATTGCCGAAAATCCGACAAAGACCATTGAGATCCTCAATACACTCTCTCATCTCCGCCTGATTTCTCTGACGCGGAAGGAGGAGTTCCTGGATCGCTATCTGCATCAGCTTTTTCTGCACCGGGCGGAGATTCAGCGGAAGAGTCTTGCCGAATGGACGGTGTTCCGCCTTCAGCAGATCATCCGGCTGCAGAGAAAAAGACGGGGGGCCTTGGGAAGCAGGATTCGCAGATGGCGACATTCAGCGAGATCCTTTCGCGAGTCGCCCGGAAATCTCCGTCCGTCCGCGGACAGACGATTCAAATTCAGACCTTTCGAAACGGGACGTTGGTGCAGGATAGCACGCAGCCGGAAGAGATCGAACGGAATTCGAAGGTTTGGGAAGGACGGGGGTTGCGTCAGGAAAACTGAAGATTCTGCCGGCGTATTTCCCCGGGACGGATTGTTTTTGTTTCATCTGCATCTGTCATATCGGGGATCCTGGCCAGTCCGGATCTCGGGTGTCCAGATGGCGGGGGACGGAGGAGAGGAGAATGTGCTCTCTCTGCTTTTGAGCCGGAGGAGCATGAAGGTGGAAAAATCGGCTTCGAAATTTGCATTTGTCTCAGGGGGTGAATAGGATATTTCCCGGATTCGGACACTGTTTTCGAATGGAAATTCCAGAATCCGGGCAGGCGTGCAATCCGCAGCAGGAAAGAATTTGGAATCGGAAGAAAGGCAAAAGGAGCTTGGGATGGATCTCGCATTTTTGATCGCGGCTATTTTCTATGTTGAAAACTATACGACAAAGTATGGGAAAATCATTTTTTCCGGTATGCTTCTGCTCACCGGGGTGATCTGTATACTGGAACTGTGCAATCGGAATGTCGCGGAACTGCTTCTCCTCTACAAGGTGTTGGGCTGGGGACTCGGAATCTATGTGTTCTGGGACAATTATCGGAAATTGCGGCGGAATTTGAACAAAGAAAACAGGGAGAATCTTTCCTGTTGAATTCCTCCCGGAAGGAGGGGAAGAGATCCGGCATCCGGAGGGGGATCGGGCGGAGGAGGAGCGTCGGAGTGAGACGGCCGGAATTTCTCCGCAAAGGTCTGCGTATGCCGGATGGAAAGAAAATGCGGTTTTACTGTTCCGCAAGTTCAAAGAACAGGGCGGGACCTTCCGGAAGCTGATGCGTGTCGATTGTCAGCTGCAGAATGCCGTCTTTGCATGTGACCGTCTCCAGAGGACGTCCGCGCCGGCCGTTGATCTGCAGAGGATAGACTTTGAGCTTGTCCGCATGGGAATTCCGGAGCGTCAGAAAAACGGTCAACGTCCCCGGACGCGTCTTATTCTCCAGGATAAAATCCACGGAGTTATTCTCATTCCGCTGCGTGCGGATGGTCGGCGACTGGGCGACCGCCCCGACGAACATCAGGGCGAACGATGCAGTCAGAAAAATTCGTATCATCGGTCTGTGGTTCAGGTTGCAGTTCAGGTTGCGTCCCGCGCGGACGCGCCGTTTATCGCCGCACGAGCTTCACGACGTTCTCCACATGGTGCGTGTGGGGAAACATGTCGACGGGCTGCACGGCCTCGACGCGGTAGGCGGCGTCCATCAGCTGGAGGTCGCGGGCCTGCGTGGCGGGGTTGCAGCTCACATAGACGATCCGTTCGGGCGCGGCGCGCAGGATGACTTCGATCACCGGTTCGCCGACGCCCGCGCGCGGCGGGTCGAGGATGATCACGTCGGGACGGCCGTTCGCGGCGACGAATCCGTCGTCGAGCACCGCCTTCATGTCCCCGGCGTAAAAGACCGTATTTTCGATGCCGTTCAATTCCGAATTGACCTTGGCGTCGGCGATGGCTTCGGGGACGTACTCCACGCCCACCACCCGGGCGCAACGCGCGGCGCAGAAGTTGGCGATGGTTCCCGTCCCGGTGTAGAGGTCGTAAAGCACGTCGCCCGGCCGGAGGTCGGCAAAGTCGCGGGCCACCTTATAAAGTTCGTAGGCCTGCGCGGAATTGGTCTGGTAGAACGACTTGGGTCCCACCTTGAAGCGCAGTTCCTCCATCTCCTCGATGATATGGTCCTTGCCGCGGTAGCAGACCGGGTCGAGGTCGCCCACCGAGTCGTTGAACTTCGTATTGACGATATAGAACAGGGAGGTGATCTCCGGGAATTTGGCCGCCAGATGGTCCATCAGGGCCGTGATGCGGGGCCGGTCGTCGCTGTTGAAGACCACGATCACCATCACCTCGCCCGTCGAGGCCGTGCGGACGATCATGTTGCGCATCAGCCCCTCGTGCGAACGGGCGTTGTGGAACGTGTAGCCGTTCTCCACGCAGAACCGCTTGGCCTCCATGCGGATGCCGTTCGACGGGTCGGGCTGCAACCAGCATTTGCGGATGTCCAGCACCTTGTCGAACATCCCCGGGATGTGGAATCCCACGGCCGGCGCGTCGCCGATGTCGCCCGCCGACTCGATCTCCTCGCGCGTCAGCCAGCGGCGGTCGGCGAAGGTGAATTCGAGTTTGTTGCGGTAGAACTGCGTCTCGGCCGAGCCGAGGCAGGGCGCGATCTCCGGCAGCTCGATCTTGCCGATGCGCGTCAGCTGGTCGCGGACCTGATCGGTCTTGAAGCGCAGCTGCTCCCCGTAGGGCAGGTTCTGCCACTTGCAGCCGCCGCAGACGCCGAAATGCTCGCAGAACGCCTCGGCCCGCAGGGGCGATTTCTTCACATAGCGGACCACGAAGCCCTCCATGAAGCGGCGGCGTTTGGAGCGGATCTGCACGTCGACCACGTCGCCCGGAACGGTCAGCGGAACGAAGACCACCACGTCGTTCCAGCGGCCCATAGCCTTGCCCTCGGCCGCGAGGGTCGTTATTTCAAGCCCCTCGACGAGGGGATAGTTCGCTTTTTTTCTTGCCATCGGTTTTTAACTTTGCGTGCAAAGTTAAAAACAATTCATAATTCAAAATTCATAATTCAAAATTATTTCCCCGCAAAACGTATCGGAGCCATCATACGGAACCGTCAACGCTTAATTTTTCATTTTCAATTTTTCATTTTTAATTCGGGCTTTGGCCCGCACGCCGCCCAGCCAGAAGCCCAGCGCGAAAGGCCCGCCGATCAGCACCGCAAGCGCCAGCACAAGGTAGAGCAGGATTTTGCCGACAAGCCCCGGCACGGCGTCGAGCGTCGTCCGGACCAGTTCGTCGCCCGTCGCCCGCAACTGTTCGACCAACGCCTCGCGCTCACGCGTAACGTATTGCTGCAACTCGCCGCGCTGGCGGTCGAAGTCGGCGAAAGCGTTGTCCACCGAAGCGTTCATCGTCCAGATGAGCTGCGTGGCCTGCCGGTTCAGCTCCTCCAGCACCTTGTCCGAAATCTCGGGCAGGTGCTCGGCGACGACCACGATACGGTTGAAACTGCGTTCCAGCGAATCGAGCTGCGCCCCGACCTGCAGGCGCAGGCTGTCCCGCCGGAGCCGCATCTCGAAGATGTCCTTCGACCAGCTCACGCTGTTGGTCACCTGCTGGGTCTGGCCGCTCAGCCGGTCGTTGACGTCGGCCAGCACCTCGGCGATCGAGCCGGTGGCGTAATCGTGTTCGACGCCGGCCGCCCGGAGGTATTCCAGCCACGCGAGGGTCGTGTTGTCGGTCTCGTCGCCCTCGGAGGCGGGGTTGTCGCGCACGTAGTCCGTAACGAACCGCTCCATCAGCGCATAGCGGTCGTCCGGAAGCACCTGCCGGGCGAGCCTTCCGGCCCGGCGGTCGAGCCGCAGGGCGGCGTCGCGGGCGATGTCGCTCTGAAGACCGAACAGCAGCGAATCGGGCGCCTGGACGAAACCCTCGTTCATGCGGCGGCACAGAATCCACAGGTCGGCCAGCGCCACGTCGGGAATGCCCTGCATGGCGGCGGTCACCCCGGCGCGCGTGGCGCGGATCTTCCACCGCACGGCCGCTACGCGCACATTCACGTCGGGCGACGCAGCGACGATCGAGTCGGCCGCACGGGCCACCTCGCCGGCCATGTCGTAGTAAAAGCCGCGCGTCATCGTCCGCACGTTCATCTGCTCCTTCGACAGAGGGTCGCCCGTGGCCACGGCCACCTTCAGCAGCGAACACCCCGCAAACGACGCCGCGGCGAAAAGCGCGGCCGCCAGTTTCATCCATCCGTTCATCGTCATTCCGTTTACGGGTCCGGCCCGCAATTATCTTTCCAGTTTTTTCACAAAGTCGCGAATGTAGCGCACCGCGACGTAATGGCCCGCCTGGGGCATGTTGCCGTGGTCGAACCCGTCGAATTCCCGGATCTCGACGTCGGGATGCCCCGCCACCTGCATCATGCGCCAGAAATAGGCGTTCTCCTCGTAGCGGCCCAGCATCTCCCGCCCGCGGTCGCCCGAGAGGATCAGGATCGGCGGACAGTCGGGACGTATGTAGTTCAGCGGCGCCATGTCGTCCACGACCACCTGCGTATCGGGAATCCCCATTTCGCGGCGTCGCGCGAAATGGGTCACGACCTGCCCGCTGTAAGGGATCAGCGCCGCGAACGCCGTGTCGGGGTCGATGCCGTAGGGCGCCATCCAGCGTTTGTCCAGCCCGATCATCGAAGTCAGGTAACCGCCCGCCGAATGTCCGGCGATGAAGATCAGCCGCGGGTCGCCGCCGTAGGAAGCAATGTTTTTCACCACCCAAGCGGCCGCAGCGGCGGCATCCGCCACGCAGTCGGAGACCTTCACGCGCGGAGCGAGGCGGTAATCCACGCCCACCACGGCGAATCCTTTGCCGCACAACGCTTTCGGAATCTCGCGCCGCCCGCCGGTCAGGCCCCCGCCGTGGAACCACACGACGGTCGGAAATCCCTTCCTATCCGCCGGCCAGCAAATGTCCAGCCGGCAAAGCGAATCGACATAGCCGTCGCCCGCCGCGTCGCGGTAGGCAATGCCGGTTTCGGTCCGGCAGGCGGCCGTCTGGGCCGAAATCCCCGTGCAGAACAGGGTCAGAGCCGCGAAAAGCGCAAAAAATCGTTTCATGGAATCAGGTCGTTTTGGGTCATAAAGATAGGTAAAATCCCGTAAAAAACACTATCTTTGCAAAACCGACTGCATTAAAACAGCCATCATTATGAAAATCGCCTGCCTGCAATTCAATCCGATACAGGAAAACACCTACGTCGTCTGGGACAACACCAAAGCGTGCATCGTCATCGACGCCGGAAACAGCAACCCGCGCGAGGACGCCGCGCTGGACAACTTCATCGCCGAGCACGGGCTGAAACCCGTCATGGCGGTCAACACCCACGGCCATTTCGACCACACGCTGGGCGTCGAGCACCTCAAACAACGTTACGGCGTCCCGTTCGCCCTCTCGTCGAAAGACCGGTTCCTGCTGGACAACGCAGCGACGAGCGGTTCGGTCTTCGGCGTGAAGATCGGCGCGATGCCCGCGGCGGACCTCGACCTGGACACCCTGTCCGAAGTGCGTTTCGGCAACACCGCCCTGCGCGTGATCCGCACCCCCGGCCACACCCCCGGCCATGTGGCGCTGTACGAACCGGACTCGAAATCGCTCTTCACGGGCGACACGCTTTTCCGCGAGTCGATCGGCCGCACCGACCTGCCGGGCGGCGACTATTCGTGGATCATGCGCTCGATCCTCGACTCGCTGATTCCGCTGGGCGAGGAGGTGCACATCTATCCCGGCCACGGTCCCGAGTCGACGATCGGCCACGAAACGCTCTACAACCCCTTCATCGTCGAGGAGCTGAACGAGGAGGTCAACTACCGGAACTAAAAATTAAAAATTGAAATTGGGGAAATTCATCCATAAGATTCTCTACCGCACCCTGCCGTTAGAAGGCTACCTGCGCGCCGTGAGCCGGCTGTTCTTCCTCTGGCAGCGGATGGGCATCGGACGCGAGGCCCCTGCCACGGAGTACGTCTACCACCTGCCGAAGCTGGTACGCGCGGGCGACACATGCATCGACATCGGCGCCAACCTCGGCTACTACGCCCGCACGATCTCCCGCCTCGCAGGCCCCGCGGGCAAGGTCTACGCCGTGGAACCGGTGGCCCCGATCCGCAAGGTGCTGAGCCGCAACCTCCGCCGCTGCGCCAACACCGAAATACTTCCCTACGCCCTGGGCACGGAGTCGAAACCCATCGTGATGGCCAACGACTCGGCGCGCGAGACGGGCTACTTCGGCACGGGGCAGAACTTCGTAAACGACGCCGGCGGCCGAGCCGACGTGGAGTTCACGGCCCAGATGCGCCGCGGCAGCGAACTGTTCGGCAAACTGGAGCGCCTCGACTTCATCAAATGCGACATCGAGGGTTACGAGGTCATCGTGATGCGGGAAATGCGCCCCCTGCTGGAGCGTCACCGCCCCACGGTGCTGATCGAAACGGGCGGCGAAAACCGCCCGCAGATCGTCGCGCTCTTCACCGAATTGGGCTACACGGGTTACACGCTCGACCGCGGACGGGAGATCCCGCTGACGGACGACTCGTCGAAAGACATCATCTTCCGCCCCGGAAACTGACTATGAATGGTAATTATATTTTGCTCCGAGGGTCGGAAGCTCCGATTTTGCCGCACAGCGGCACCAAGCCCTTCCCCGAGGGAAGGGTTTGGGATGGGGTCAGACTTGCAAACGGCGTCGAAGACGACGAATACGGCGGTCGGGAACCAGAATCAGAGCAGAATAACAACTTGATTACTTTTTGAATTATGAATCGCCATGCGCATTGACATCATCACCTCGGTTCCCGAACTCCTGACCTCGCCGCTCAACGAGTCGATTCTCAAGCGGGCGCAGGACAAAGGGCTGGTCGAAATCGTCGTCCACAACCTGCACGACTATGCCCACGACCGCCGCAAGACCACCGACGACTATCCGTTCGGCGGCGAGGCGGGAATGGTTATGAAGTGCGAACCGGTCTTCGAACTGGTCGAAAAGCTCCAGTCGGAACGGCCGTACGACGAAATCATCTACACCTCGCCCGACGGCATCCGCTACGACCAGCACGAGGCCAACCGCCTCTCGACACTGGAAAACATCATCATCCTCTGCGGCCATTACAAGGGTATCGACCACCGCATCCGCGAGCACCTCGTAACGCGCGAGATCTCGATCGGCGACTACGTGCTGACGGGCGGCGAGCTGGCGGCCTGCATCATCGCCGACTCGGTCGTGCGGATCATCCCCGGGGCCATCGGCGACGAGGCGTCGGCCCTCACGGACTCGTTCCAGGACAACCTGCTGGCTCCCCCGGTCTACACGCGGCCGGCGGAGTTCCGCGGCTGGCGGGTCCCCGACGTGCTATTGTCGGGCAACTTCGCCCAGATCGCCAAATGGCAGGACGACGAGGCTTACGAGCGCACGAAGCGCCTGCGCCCCGACCTGCTCAACGAATAGCAGCCCCCTTACGCTCCCGCACTTTTTGATTTTAGAGGAGCGGATTTTGACATAACGAAGGCCGACGCAGAAGGGACATACCAGTGTATTTCCCTTTTGCGAAGGACGAGGCAGGGCAAAAGGCGCCCTATAAAATCGAAAAGATGAAATACTACCTCATCGCCGGGGAGCCTTCGGGCGACCTGCACGGCGCAAACCTGATCCGAGGGCTGCAAAAAGCCGATCCCGGGGCGGAATTCCGCTTCTGGGGCGGGGACTGCATGGCCGCGGCGGGCGGCGCGGAGAACCTGCGCAAACACTACCGGGAGACCTCGTTCTTCGGCATCGTGCAGGTGCTGAAGAACCTCGGGACCATCCGGCGGCAGATGCGGGAGTGTCAGGCCGACGTGGCGGAGTTCGCCCCCGACGTGCTGATTCTGGTGGACTATCCGGGATTCAACATGAAGATGGCCCGCTGGGCCAAAGAGCACGGCATCCGCACCTTCTATTACATCGCCCCGAAGGTCTGGGCGTGGCGCGAATGGCGGGTGAAGGCGATCCGCAGATACGTCGACCGGCTCTTCATCATCTTCCCCTTCGAGCGCACCTATTTCCCGAAACACGGCATCACGCCCGTTTTCGAGGGCAACCCGCTCGTCGACGCCATCGAGGCCCGGCGGACGACGCTCCCGACGCCCGAGGAGTTCCGCCGCCGCAACTCCCTCGACCAACGCCCGATCGTCGCCCTGCTGGCCGGCAGCCGCCGGAACGAGATCCGCGACAACCTGCCGCTAATGGCCGCGCTGTCGCGAAAATTCCCCGAGCGCCAGTTCGTGGTGGCGGGCGTCGCATGGCTCGACCGGGCGCTTTACGAACAATACACAGCCGGAAGCGACATCCGCTACGTCTGCGACCAGACCTACGAGACGCTTGCGGCGGCCGAGGCGGCCGTGGTGACGTCGGGCACGGCGACGCTCGAAACGGCCCTGCTGGGCATTCCCGAAGTGGTGGTCTACCGCACGGTGTGGTGGCAGGTCTGGCTGCGGCCCTACGTGCTGAAGGTCCCCTGGGTGTCGCTCGTGAACCTGAACCTGGGGCGCGAGGCCGTCGCCGAGATCATCCAGTCGGATTTCTCGGTCGACCGCGCCGAACGCGAGCTGCGGGCGATCCTGCACGGCGGCAGCAAGCGCGGAAAGATGCTCGCCGACTTCGGTGAACTGAAAACGATCATCGGAGGCCCGGGAGCCAGCGAACGGTTTGCGGCACGGATGGTCGCAGAACTACACGCACAGAAAATAAAATAGCTTCCGATGAACGACCCGCTCGCTCCTCTGCTCGCCGGAGCATTTGTAATCGTATGCGGCCTGCTGGTCAAACGGTTCCCGATGCTGATCTCGGGTTACAACACCCTGCCGAAGGAGAAACGCAAAAACGTCGACATCGACGGTCTTTCGTCGTTCATGCGACGACACCTGGTGATAATCGGAGGTTTATTGATTTTATTTACAACAATACTCGAACTGACCGGCCAACAGGAGGCTTTTTCCATAATCCTCGCTGTCTACCTGCCGGTTTACGTGATCTGGATGGTGGTCCGGGCACAGCGCTACGACCACAATAAATAAGGAGAGAGCATGAAAATCATCTGCATAGGCCGCAACTACGCCGAACATGCCGCCGAGTTGCACGAACAGCTCAACGACAGCGGGAAACTCCCCGAGGAACCGATGTTCTTCCTCAAGCCCGACACGGCGCTGCTGCGCAACAACGACCCGTTTTACATCCCGTCGTTCTCGCAGGAGGTGCACTACGAATGCGAACTGGTGGTGCGGATCAACCGCGTGGGCAAGGCCATCGCCGAGCGTTTCGCCCACCGTTATTACGACGAGGTGGGACTGGGCATCGACTTCACGGCCCGCGACCTCCAGCGGCGGGCCATCGCCGAGGGGCTTCCGTGGGAGAGCTGCAAGGCTTTCGACCGCTCGGCGGCGATCTCGCCGGAATTCGTCTCCTTGCAGGAGCTGGGCGGCGACGTGCAGCGGCTGCACTTCACGCTCGACGTGAACGGGGAGCGCCGCCAGAGAGGCGACACGGCGGAGATGCTCTTCACGGTCGACCGAATCATCGCCACGGTGTCGCGGTACATGACCCTGCGCATGGGCGACCTGCTCTACACCGGAACGCCAGCCGGCGTGGGCCCCGTCCGCCCCGGCGACACGCTGCGCGCTGCGCTCGAAGGACGCGAACTGTTAAATTTCGACATCAGATGAACCTAGAAAAACGATTGTTCCGAAATCGAAAAAAATGCAGAACCGCTCCTAAAACCTTTCACCTTTAACTTTTCACCTTTCACCTTTATACATGCTGCTCAACGACAAACTCAAACCCTACCGCCTGCTGCTGGCGTCGCAGTCGCCACGGCGACGGGAGCTGATGACCGGCTGCGGGTTGCCCTACGAGCTGGCCGAAAAATTCGACTGCGAGGAGACCTATCCCGACGACCTTCCGCTTATCGGCGTTTCGGAGTACCTCTCGACGCTCAAAAGCGAAGCCTATCCGGTTCCGTTGCTCGAAAACGACATCCTGCTCACGGCCGACACCGTCGTGCTGGCCGGCGGCGAATTCCGGATGACGGCCGAGGGTACGACATGGCACGGAGGGGAGATTCTGGGCAAACCCCGCGACCGTGACGACGCCCGCCGCATGCTGAAAATCCTGTCGGGCGCGCATCATCTGGTCACAACCGGCGTCACCCTGCGCTCCGCCGCGCGGATGACCCACTTCACTTCGCTGACCTATGTCTGGTTCCGCACGCTCACCGACGAGGAGATCGCCTACTATGTCGACACCTTCCAACCCTTCGACAAGGCCGGGGCATACGGCATTCAGGAGTGGATCGGCTACGCCGCCATCGAGTGCATCGAAGGCTCGTTCTACAACGTCATGGGACTTCCCGTCCAGAAAGTATACACCGAATTAGATAAATTTTTGAATCCATGAAACGCACCCTGCTGACCCTGCTCGCCGCCCTTGCCCTCCTGCCTGCGCTGGCCGACGAGGGCATGTGGCTCCCGAGCCTGATCTCCGAACGCATCGACGACATGCGTGCAAAAGGCTTCCGCCTCACGGCCGAAGACATCTACTCGATCAACAAGGCCTCGATGAAAGACGCCGTCGTACTCTTCAACGGCGGCTGTACGGGCGAACTCATTTCGCCTGAAGGCCTGCTGCTCACCAACCACCACTGCGGCTACGACGCCATCCAAAAACATTCGACCGTCGAGCACGACTACCTGACCAACGGTTTCTGGGCCATGTCGCGGGCCGAGGAGCTGCCCAACGAAAAACTCTGGGTCCGCTTCCTCGTCCGCATGGAGGAGGTGACCGACCGGATCGCCGCGGGCGAGACGGCCGCGCAGATCGTCGAAAAAGCCAAGGCCGAAGGCACGGGCTACAAAGCCTCGGTCGAACAGATGTACTACGGCAACCAGCAGTTCCTGTTCGTCTACGAGCAGTTCGACGACGTGCGCCTGGTGGCCGCGCCGCCCTCGTCGATCGGCAAGTTCGGCGGCGACACCGACAACTGGATCTGGCCCCGCCACACGGGCGATTTCTCGATGTTCCGCGTCTACGCTTCGAAGGACAACCGTCCGGCGGCCTACTCGCCCCAGAACGTCCCCTACCGTCCGAAAAAACACTTCAGCATATCCACGAAAGGGGTTAAAGAGGGCGATTTCACGATGATCTACGGTTTCCCGGGCAACACGCAGGAGTACATCCTCTCCGACGCCGTGGCCTACATCGCCGAGCGTTCCGACCCGGCCAAGATCGCCGTCCGCACGGGCCGTCTCGACATCATCACCAAAGCGCAGGAGTCCGACCCCGCGCTGCGCATCCACTACGCCGCCAAGCACGCCTCGATCGCCAACGCCTGGAAAAAATGGCAGGGCGAAGCGCTGGGCATCGACCGCCGCGGAACCGTCGCAGCGAAATTCGATTACGAGACGCAGTTCGGACTGTGGTCCGTGGGACGTCCCGAATACGCCGGCGTAGTGATGGGCCTGCGCGCCGAGTACGACCGGATCATGGACGCCTATTTCGCTTACGAAATCACGCGCGAAACGCTCTCGACGCTGCCGGCAGCCTACACCCCCGAAGAACGGTCCGAAGAGTGCTTCGCCCGGCGCAAGTTCGCCGAGCAGGCGCTCTGGCGCCATGCGTTCCGCGAATACGGCCGTTGCCCGAAGGTTTACCGCACGCCCTCCTACGCCGAAGGCATGGCCCGTTACAAATCGCCGGAAGCCTACGCCGACGCCCTTTTCGAGGCCGTATGGGAAGGCTCCGACAGCGTGGCCATGCAACCCGCAGTCAGACTGCGCGAGGAGACCAAACGCATGCTCGACCACATCTCGTGGATGCTGGGAACCAAGTCGCTGCGCAACCTCAACAGCAAAATCCTCAACGAACTTTATACTACTTATATAAAAGGGCTGCGCGAATGGGACCGCGAGCGGGCCTTCTATCCCGACGCCAACCTGACGCTCCGCGTGGCCTACGGCTCCGTGGCCGGATACGAGTACGCCGACGGCGAATACCACAAACCGCAGACGACGCTCGACGGCATCATCGCCAAGGACAATCCCGAAATTTACGACTACGACATTCCGCAGTCGCTGCGCGACCTCTACGCATCGAAGAACTACGGCCGCTGGGGCACGGTGATCGACGGCCGCAGGACCGTGCCGGTCTGCTTCCTGGCGACGAACCACACCACGGGCGGCAATTCGGGATCGCCGGTGCTGAACGCCGGGGGCGAACTCATCGGCATCAATTTCGACCGCACGTGGCGTTCGACGATGAGCGACATCGCCTTCGACCCTGCGATCTGCCGCAACATCGCCGTGGACATCCGCTACGTGCTGTTCGTTGTGGACCGTGTCGGCGGAGCGGGCTACCTGCTCAAGGAGATGACGCTCAAATAAAGCATTCCGGGACCGCCGCAGAACGACCCGGGCGGTCCCCATGCAAATTTTGTCGTTTTTTCCGCAAAAATTTTGCGAATCGCAAAATAGTGCCTATATTTGCACTCCCGAAAGTTGATTCGGGAGAGCAATGCCCAGGTGGTGAAATTGGTAGACACGCTACTTTGAGGGGGTAGTGAACAATTACGTTCGTGCAAGTTCGAGTCTTGTCCTGGGCACCAGAAACCGCGTCAGACGAAAGTCCGACGCGGTTTTTCGTTTTCCGTGTCCGCATCGTGTCCGCATTTTCAAAATTCGAACAATCAGCTAACCAATAGAAAGAGAATTTTACCAATCCTTCAGAGGCAAATATCATACTCTGCGAAAAAGGATCATCATATAGAGGTAAATGAAATAGGGAAAATATACTGTTTCAGCAAACAGCACCCTTCATTTTGTCGTTAGAATCAACATCATTCGACAAAGAGTTAATAAACTTCCACCCAACCTATACCAACAAAAAGCCCGGATGATAGAATCACCCGGACTTCGCAAGTTCGGCAAATCAGCACACCGATTAGCCAACCGACAATCCTTATTCGATGGTCAGCGATGTTTTCAACGATTCCTCCCTGGCATTTGCCCCGACAATCACCTCAAACACACCGGGCGATACCCGGAATTCCCCACTCGCCACATCATAATGGCTGAAGGCATCCTTTCCCAAATGGACAGAGACGCGAGTTTTTTCGTCTGCCGACAACGTAACCTTCGCAAACCCTTTCAAGAGTTTGGCAGGTCGCGGTTCTCGAGGATTACACTCCGATACATAGACCTGAGGCACATCCGCAGCCCGACACTTGCCGACATTCCGGACCCAAAACGAGACATCGTAACCATCAGCTGCAGGCTGTATGGAGAGATCGGAGTAGGCAAACAGCGAATAGGTCAGACCGAATCCAAACGGAAACAGCGGAGCAAATCCGGCCGACCCGGCCGCCCGGTATCCCGAAAAAAGACCTTCGTAATAGACCGTATGGCAAAACGGATCCCGTTTCTGCGGAACGATTTCGTTTTTCCGCATCCCGTAATAGACTGCTGCGGGATTCCCTTCCAAAGTACCCCAGAACGTAACAGGCAGACGTCCCGACGGCGACTCCATACCGGACAATATCGACGCCAAAGCCCGGCCGCCCTCCTGCCCGGGATACCAAGCCATGACAACAGCCTCCACCTCGTCCAGCCAGGGCATTGCCACCTCTCCTCCCGAGTTAACCACAACCACCACGCGATCATTCAATCCCGCCACCCGACGAATCAGCTCATCCTGTCCTTCCGGAAGGGAGAACGTCCGGTCGAAGCCTTCGCCTTCCGTCTCCTTCGTAAAGCCGACACTCACCACAACTGCCGAAGCCCGCGACACGGCCTTTTCATCGAACGAACCGTCCGCTCCGAACCGGATCGTATCCACATGCTCTCGCCCCGCGACAGCACACAACCCGGAAAACAGTGTAGTGCTGCAACCTTCTATCGGCGTCACCTCGCCGCTTCCGCCGCCGAAGGGAATCCGATCGGCATTGGGACCGATAACCGCCACCCGTTTCAGAGCGGCCCGATCCAAAGGCAGGGCTCCCGCATTCTTCAACAGCACAGGTCCCTCCAGCGCCGTAGCATAAGCGATCCGACGGCACTCCTCGTTATCCAGCGGGAGCGCGGAATCAACAGCCGGACGATCGAGCAATCCGAACCGGATCAAGGTCGACAGGATATGGACGCACTTCTCATCCAACTGCCTTTCATGTACAATTCCCCGATCCAGGAGTTCGCGTATCATTTTGTAGTTCAGCCAATATCCCTTCGGCATCTCCAGATCGAGTCCGCTCTCCATGCATCCCAACGTCGTATAGGTCGACGTCCAGTCCGACATGACGATACCGTCAAAGCCCCACTCCTTCCTCAACACATCCGTAATCAGCCAGCGGTTTTCAGCCGAATGAATCCCGTTCAACGGGTTGTAACTGGTCATCACGGCTCCCACACCGGCTTTTTGCACGGCATCCTTGAACACCGGAAAATACAATTCGCGCAACGTGCGCTCGTCGACCACCGAATTGGTAGCATGACGGCGGTACTCCTGATTGTTGGCGGCAAAGTGCTTGATGGTAGCGATGACTCCGTTCTGCTGCATTCCCTCGATATAGCCGCAGGCTATCGCCGAAGCCAGCACCGGATCCTCGCCGTAATACTCAAAGTTACGCCCGCAGAGCGCCGAACGGTAGATATTGACCCCCGGACCCAGCATGATGCCGATGCCCCGGGCCCGGGCATCCAGGGCCAGTCCACGCCCCATTTCCCGAGCCAGATCGGGATTCCAGGTCGACGCCAACGAGATTCCGCACGGATAAAAGGTACTCCTCGTCTTGTTCCGCACGCCCTGCGGCCCATCGGCCATCCGAATCGACGGAATACCCAATCGCGGGATCGCAGCCGTATGGAAACCATCGACCTGCCCCGATACGAGCGAAGCCTTCTCCTCCAGCGTCATCTTCGAAACGAGCGATTCGGCGCGTTCCCGACAGGTCTGGGCAGAAACCGGAGCCAAGGCCATCTGCAAGCCCCCCCCCAGAAGCATCAAAAGCAGTCTCTTTTTCATGGATCTATCTACCATTTGTCAATTTTACTCCACCGTCACAGCAAGCCAGCTTTGCGGATCCTCCGGGTTCTCTCCCTGCAACTCCTCCCAGTATCGCGGATGTTTCTCCGCCGAACGGGCCTTGTACCAGAAAGCCGGATGAATTCGCAACACTTCGCCACGCGCCGGTTTCCGGTCCATCCAGGACCAGGGAATGCGGACCCGAGCTGCAAATCCCAAATCCTCGTCGGCATCGGCATTGATCGACCCCGCGACCGCGATCTCGTCCGTCGTTCCGAAACGGAGACCTTGCCACGAATTCCGATCCAGCCGGTAAAACGCATAATCCCCGGACGGATTCACCGCCAACTTATAGACGTCATCCCCTTTGGACAACAAAATTACGGAAGCATCCGAATTTTCGACACTGTATGCGGTCAATTTATCCGTAAACACCCACGTATCGAACACGAAAGCCTCATCCGTACAGCCGAAATCATAAAAGACCTTCATCGGAACCGTCCGGCCCAGATACCAGCAGTCGTTGTTCTCGACATCAAACATCTCCGGCCCTACCAGCGAATCACCCACCCGGGTGAGGCTCCGAGCCCGGTTGACGCGGCCGGTCATGAGATGGCTCTTGCCCCGAACGACGGAATCTTCGGTATATTTTTCCGTTCCGGTGATCAGGACCCGATCGTTGTCCAGACAGTCCACGGAACCCCAATATCCGTCAAAGCCCGTCGTGGCAAACCCGAAATTGTCGGCCCGGACATCCCCGACAAACAGCCAACTCGACTGTCGGCCCTGGTATAAACCATTGGAAAGCAACAAGGTCTCTCCGGACGGAAGACGGCTCAGATAGGGGCCATACCCGATCAGGTCCTTATTGGCCTGTTTCTTCTGCGGATAAGCCGGGCCGCCATGCCGCAACAGACGGGCCGTATCCAAATGCCAGTTCTCTTCGGCCGACGTACGGACAATCATCGGCGTCTGATCCACAACATACTTTCCGCTCCAGACCTCGATGCTCATGGCGATGCTCCCATCCTGCAGCAACACGGCCGTCGGCATGCCATCGTAGCCGAAGCGGTCATCCTTCGTATACGAAATGATCTCATTATCCCCGATGCCGCACTCGGATTTTCCCTGCCAGGTCTCCCCGCCATCGAACGATCGGATGACGACAGTTCGCGGACAGGAGAGTCCGTTGACCACATTCTGGCTGGAGGTGATGTACATCTGAATCTCACCGCTCGGAAGTTGAAGCATCGCCGGCTCCCAGCAACGGCCCCGGTAGACCGACCGGGCCTTCGACCAGCTCCGACCTCCGTCGGAGCTGGTCATGATCCCCACGCCGCAATTCTCATTCGTATGGGCAAGATCGTTGTATCCCTTTTTGTATCGCCACTGATAGGCCAATAGGATGCGTCCGTCGTTCAGTTCGATGAAGTCCGGATTAGCATAGACCATTAGGTCCTCCCCCACGGTGGAGGTTGTCGAATACTTTTCCAGCAGAAGCTGTGCGTCACTCCAACTCAGCCCGCCGTCTTCGCTCCGCGAGACATAAATGTCCCAACCGAAGTGGTCGTTCATGAAGCAGAGCAGCAGCGACCCGTCACTCAGTTGCTTGACACGGGGATAATAGAGGTTGGGCTCCGTAGCGTCGCGGCCCTGCACGCGCATCTCGGTAAGCTGACGATGCGTACTGTACTCAAGGCTGATTCTGGCGGCCACCTCCCCGTTCCTCTCCCGGGTGCATCCGGACAAAAACGACAGGCAAACAACCAGCCCGGCCATCCATGCTTTTCTTCCATTCATAAAGCGTTCTGTTTTCGGGTTCGGAGGGCTATTTTTCAAACTGCTTCATGAACTCGTTTGCCCAGAGGTGATCCGGCTTCAGGCGCTGCACTTCGGCAAAGAGACGTTTCGCCTTCCCCCTATGTCCGAGTCCCAGATGACCGAGTGCCTGGGTATAATAGGCCGCCGAGTTGATAATATCGACCGTCACGCCCGTAGTTCCTTCAGCTCCGTAGAAATTAACGTGCTGTGTGACAACGGCAGCCTCGCCATCGGCAACCAGCGCCGAGAAGATGGCCTCCGCCTCCGCTTTCCGGCCCAGACGCTCCAGCGCAAGGCCCGTCCAGTAGCGGAAATCCTTGCTTCCCTTCAGTTCATAATCCTGTTCGGCGGCTAGTTTCCAATACTTTTCCGCCTCGGCATCCTGGCCAAGCGCGGCGTAAGCCTCTCCGAGACAATAGTTGATCTGCGCATCGTGCGTGGCCCGCTCGTCCACGAGGAACACCTGATGATTCTCCGGATAGGTAAACGCCTTCTTGTAAAGCGTCACGGCCTGTTCGACCTTACCTTCCGCTATCTTCTCCTCGCCGGCCAGGATCAACGCATCCACAAAGTTGTCATGGAAGTTGGCCACCCCTTCCCGCGTCGGGAAATAGCACCGGTCCAGAAGATCCAGCACATAGTCGTAATCCCCGACATAGGTACCCGTTATGACCTCCTGCGCCAAAGGATAATAGCGTTTCTCGGCTGTTGCATGGTGGCTCTTGAGCAGATCATAGCGTTCCTGAACGGGAGTCCCCAGGGCTTCCAGCACCTGATCGCACTCCTCCAGGTAAAGCGCCGCATCGGGATTCAACTCGATGGCTTTCCGATAACAGTCGGCCGACTTGGCGTAATCTTTCGTATGCAGCCAATGGGCCCAGCCGAGGTTCCGCCAGGCGAGATCGTTGTCCGGCTGTATCGCCACACACTTTTCCCACTCCCGGATGGCATTGTCGGGCTGAATGTTGTAATACAGATTGCCGAGGTAATAATAGGGCAGCGAAGAGTCCGAGCAAACCGACTTAGCCTTCTCCAGAACGGGGACCGTCTCAAGCCGGAACGGCGCGCAGTAACCGACCGGCAGCGACAAGGCCTCGCCAAAATAGCGATCCTCACCGGTCAGATAGCCCAGATACATCTTCACGGTCGGATACGGCACGCGGGCATCGATCTCCTTCAACAGATTGACGGCCGTATCTGTGAATCCATTGTGCCAATACTGAATGGCCAGTTCGAGGTAGGATTCCGGCTGTTCGCGCATAAAGCGCCGGAAGTCGTCGTGCGAAGCGGTTTCATGCAGCGCATAGGCATTGATCGGATCGTCGGCAAGCACGCGGTCGAAACATTGCCGCGCCTCCGCATCCCGGCCCAGGCTCTTCAGGACCGAACCTTTCAGATTCAGCGCCGTATAGTTACGGCCATTGTAGGCGATTGCCTCATCGAGCCGCTCCAGAGCCATGCCCCAGCGCTTCTCCTCCGAATACATCCGGGCCAGTTGCGTATTGGCCGCCGAATTATACGTATAATTCCAAGTCGCCCGATACAATGTATCGTAGGCAGCCTCGCGCTTGCCCTGTATCTGAAGAATCAGTCCCAGATTATACAGCGCCTCGACATCCTTCGGGCGGGTATAATCCTTCGTCAGACGCCGAATCGCCGTCCGAAGATACTTCGCAGCCTTGTCGTATTCGCCCCTCATCCGATAGTAGGAGCCCAGCACGGTATTGGTCCGGCTGTCCGAGGGATCCCGGCGGAGCACCTCCTCAAAATAATCAACCGGATTGACGAACGGGTTGTGGAACTGCAGGTTCCGAAGCCCCACGAGAAAACACTCCTCCGTGTTTTCGATCTGATGAGGCAGCAACGGCGGCTCAACGATCTCGGGCAGCGGAGAGTTCGCATCCTTGCGGACCGGCGTATAGGAGAGCATCCAGTTTCCATTCTCGTCCTTCAGGACCAATGTCAGTTCGTGATCTGCCACCCCGCTTGCCACGGCAACCGTATCAACCATCGGTTCGGCAGGAGACATTGCACCGCTGCGGGTGTAAAGAACTTCATCCCCATGGCGCAGTTCAAGGGTCAGTTTCGCATATTTTTCCGTAGCATTGGCCCCCACCAGAACCCGGTCCGACGACAGGCGGTCCAGGTTCAACGCAGCGTGGCGGCTACCGGCCTTCACGCCACCCATGTCCCGGATACCATACCAGTAATGGGTGAATTCCTTGCTCTCGTAGGGGAAACTCCAATTGTAATCAGGCTGGTTGTCGGAGTAGGCCCCCACCATCAACTCGCAATAATGGCCCGACGTATCAGTAAGAATCCGGGTGTCCCACTCGGAATTGGGGCCCCACAGCCAGAACTTGCCACCCTTGATGATGTTGTGATTGCCGACTAGCATCGTGCCAGCATGACGGCCGTGGTCATATCCGGCCACAAAGTCCTCCTTCTGGTCATGGATGAACATCGAGTTGCTCATGTAATGGTTTTTCCACCAGCTTGCATCCACACCATTCTTGTAGAAGTCCATATCGTTGAAGGGTTCATGCGTAACGGGCCAGTGTGCAAACCAGTTTTTACAATGGAACGTCACGAACTCCGTGCTCTGCGGAAAACAAATCTGGTAATTCTCGTCGACCAGCGTCGATACATTCGACCAATAAAGCATCGAATTGTTATTCTGAGTGGAATTGATCAAGCGTCCACTGATCTCCATATAGGATTTCCCCGGACGGAGCGTGATTCCGATCGCCCACTGCATCCGATGGCGATACTCAGTCTCGCCAAGCCAGATCGTCTTCGAGCCGTCGCGGTTATCGACAATCCGCCAGTCACACGGAATATGGCTGGTCTGGCGGTGATGGTGGAAGACATTCCACTCTACGCCACCACTGATCCACGCTCCGGTCATTCCCACATTGGCCGGCTTGACCACGCTGTTCCGGTAAAAGATGTCGTAACCGTTGGTCTTGTCGACGGCATACAACAACCGGCCTCCGATCTCCGGGAGTACGCACAACTTCACATACTCGTTCTCCATATAGAGACAATCGTAGGTCACATCCTTCTTCTTACGGGTCATATTGTCATTGAGCGGATAGGGATAGACACTTCTTTTGGCGCGCTGGTAGGACCAGTCCCGTTCAAAGATCGGGGCCTTTTCCGCCGGATCCAGGAGATAGGTCGGAAGCGTAATCGCACCCTCATAGGCTCGGACATCCTGAGCCGCACCCACACGAACCAAGGCTACGGTTACGGCCAGAGTCAATAAGAATCGTTTCATTGTTTTGTCTGTTATGGTTTATTGGTTTTCCTTTCTCTGATTAATTTTCCCACTCCCAGACCTGATCCTGCACCTGCAGGTCTTCGGTCATTCCCGACTCCGGGCCATCCGGTCCCGGAGCGACACTCCACAGGAACGCATTCACTCCGGAGCCTTCACAATAGAAGTAGAAGGGAGACTGATAAATCTTGCCGTCGTTGTAGGGGAGTTCCCTCTTGACGACCCTATTGCTTTGGGTATCGGCCTGCAGGCTGCCATCCGCACAGATCAACCGGACCTTCAGCAACCCGCGATGAATCGGATGCTCAAGCGCGAACGAATAGGAGACAACACAACCATACGGGCGTATTGCAAAGGAGGCCTCGCAGCGGGTTCCGTCCCAAGCCTCGATCTCCGAAACCTTTCGTTTCCATTCGCCGCCATCAAACCACTCCACGGTCCAGAAGACCGGTTGCTGACGCCCATAGAACGGAGCTTCGAAGGAGACCACACTCCCGGCATCGAGCGCTCCGACGGGGAATACGAACTCGAAATAATCCCCGGTCCAGATTCCCTTCACGCCGATCGAGCCAATGTCGCCCGTATTGATCAGTTCACGTCTCTGATAGAGCGTTGCACTGGGTGCCGAAACCTGATTCCACGTCGCATAGACCTGTTTCTGGGCAAAGCAATGCCAGATTCCCTGATTGTTCCACTCCGGCTGGTCGTCGCTGTAATTATAATAGCCGATACGGGCGGACGGATTCCGGCCCAGGGGGAAGCTAACCGGGAATTCACAGGGTAGGAACGGATCGGCTGACGGAACATAAGCCGACAGCGTCTCTCCCGCCCTCACGGAGAGTCCGGCATCAGCCGTCCCGGAGAGGATCGTGGAGGAGAGCGACTCACCCTCCGTCGTGCGGAAGCCGACCGGGATGCCGCCCGACGGGACGGTGAAGGGTTCGACGGCAACAGGCACAATCTGCGCCTGGTCGAGCGTCAGTCCTTCGCCGAAATCCATCATTACGCCGAGGAGCGACAATTCGGCCAACGTGACGCTCTTTTCAGCCACCAGATCGGCCGGAATCTCCAGTGCGAGAATCGAACACAGCGGGCGTTCCGAGACGGGAATCATCACCGTTTCGATCACCTGCTCCATGAACGTCTCCCCATAGACGGCCCGAACCGGGTTCTGGCCGTAGGTTTGGTTCTGCGAGACGCGAATCTCCTCGAATCCCGTTTCGGAATAGGGGCTGAACACCGTATAATGCAACCCGGCGTCGCCGTAACTGGCACAGATGCGGTCGGCATCGCTCTTCGGCACCAGCGACACCCCGTCGGCCGAGACCTTTGCGACGTACTTCGCCACACGGCCTTCGGTCAGCGAGACCGTACCTCCGTTGCGTCGGCACGTTGCCGTCACACCCATCTCCATGCCCTCCGTGACGGCACCCGCCGCATCGGACAGCACGAAACCGATCTGTTGCGGGAGATAGATCTCCCGGACCTCCCCCTCCTTGGAACATGATGCCAATGCCAGCACCATGAACAGACTTGCAAATATCCTTTTCATATCAATACAAACTCATATCGGTAAGTGTCAGCGGATGATCCGCGGCCGCATGGGCTGCATGGCGGCAGATCTCGACATTTTCGTCCGTCACCGGGATGGAATGCGCCGTGGAATGCTCCAGCTTCACATCGTATCGGTAGGTATTGCCCGAGAGATCGAGTCTAAGGCACGGCTCGAAGAGCGTATAGAAGATGGTGCAGGCTGCCGCATAACGGCTGACCCCGTAGTCGAGGTGGAAACCATCCCGGGAGAGATCCTGAACCGGATCATCGTTCAGACTCGATGTCCGCAGATTCTGGATGCAGGTTCCCGTGGCGATCACATCGTCGATGCAGGTACCATCCAGCACCTGCTGCGCAAAGTCCGTGATAGTCTCATACATCTTCATCTGATCCGAATCGAAATAGGTAGCCACTAAATCAGACTGTGCCGCAAAGGTCTGCGTCAACATGAACAATACGGTGGGACGCTTCTCCGGATGCGCTGCAAAGACCCGATCGATCAACGAATTGATATGTCCCTTCTCCTCCTCGGTCCAAGACCAGCAGCAACTGTTGCCCGTGTACTCCATGAAGGTCACGACATCCCAATCCTCGGCTTCGACGGCATATTTTAGGTTCGTGTCATACTCCTCGTCGCCGTCCCAGTCCTTTTCGCCCGGGCGCCAAGTCCGATACGAGCAGAAACGATCAGCCTCGTAGTTATCATCGTATTGCGGCAGCGTACAGCCTCCGTGATAGACCCGCCCTATGAGGACGCGCTGCGTTCCGTCGGCCGTGAGGATTCCCGGCAGGTGCGCTGTGGCATCCACATTGAAACTGTTGCCGACGAAGAGCACCTTGAGCAATCCCCGGTCCTTGGGCAGCGGCGGGTTGAACCGTTCGCGGATCTCGCTCGCCACCGGAACAACGCTGCTCCCCGCATAGTAATAAACATATTTGCCGCAATCCATGACGCATCGTCCGGTCGACACGATGTCGGTCTCACGACCGGCCACAATCAAGAAGCCGTCGGCGGAAACGGCAAGCGTCGGAGCCTCATACCAGGTATCGCGTACGTTCAGTTCGATATCGAGCTCCTCTGCCGCAGCGGTTCCCGCGGCGTAATGCACCAGCCGGCCCTCTGGAGACAAGGCCAGATAAGGGGTTCCGGCAGGCAAGGTGATCGAGGCGTTGCTTTGCAGAACAACCTCCAGACCCGCATCCGTACAGGTGAGTGCACGACAATAATCCATCTCCTCCGAAGCCTTTTCGAAGAAAGTCAGGTATTTTGCCGATTCCCCGGCAGAGACATTCTCCGTTGCCGCCCAGTCGGTTATTTCGACCAAGGTATCCTCTTTGCTGCAGCCCGGCGACAGAAGGATCACCAGTTGCGCCAGCAGGCTCAGCACCATCCAGTTACAGCATCTATTCTTCATACCACACAATATTTGAAGTGGTCGGTTGTACATTCGAAGCGGGATCGGCCAGGAATCCCGAGAAATTGTCGGCCCCGACACCCGCCGACACTCCATCTTCAGAGATCTCGCCCGCCACCTGCGTATCGGATGCGGTTGCAGCGGTCACGACATTGCCGAACAGAAGCCCGGTCAGAAGGGATTTGCCCGAAGGAGTCCAGGCCTCGATCCGGCTCTGAATGAGGCAGTCGCCGGCAAGTGTTACATCCCGGCGGGCAAAGCCCACGGCACCACCCGCAGCCCCGATGTAGTAAGTTGCATCTACGGAACGGACATCGCCGGAAGAGGTAGAGCCCGTGATCTCGGTTCCGGTTGCCAGACCAACAAGACCGCCCAGCGCCGTCGTATTCACGGCCGTAGTCCATCCGCCAACAACGGCACCCTTGTTGTGACAGGAGACGATGCGCTGGAGCTGGTCGCCAACTCCGATGGCTGCACCCACGATACCTCCGGCAGCATCGAGCCGGGCCCCCGAAGAGTTCGGCATGATGCCTCCGCTGTGTCGGCACGAAACCTGAACGGTGCCTTCGTTCACACAATTCTCATAGCGCGTATCAAAACCGTTGACCTCGACATCGAGTGCCCTGCTGTCACCCGCCGCCGTGGTAAACCACGCCGCACTGCGGCCGAGAATACCACCCACCGTCGCCGAGCCATTGTTGGAGGCCGCTTTGTCCGCGTCGTCGGTCCGGATGACGTCCCCGTAGTTCTCGCAGCCCGTGAAGCGGACTCCGTTCATGTAGACGATGCCGCAGATTCCGCCGAATCCCGACCGGATCGGTGCGGCTCCGGCACACTGGATCGTCAAGTTGCCATGATTCTCGCAATCGACAAAGTTGCCCGCACGACACGTCTCATCGACATCGAGCTGCGTTGCCGTTGCGGTTCCGAGCACCGTATGGCCGATCGCCGCCAGGCCCCCGCCATAGAATCCGCTGGAGGCCGAAGCCGTCTGCGTGACGGTCACATTGCCATAGTTGATACACCGCTCCAGAGTCCCGCCATTCTGAGCGACAAGCGTCCCGAAGATCAGAGAGCCGGATACGGTCACCTCCGTATCGGCGGAGTTGGTGCAATCCCGGATCACGCCCAGGTTGACTTTGGCGATAACGGCGTTGCCTGCCGAGGCCGGATTGGCCATAGTGGTGAACGCCCCGTCGAAATTCAGATTCCGGACGACCCCCTTTTCACCAACCGTCGCAAAGAGAGGCCACACGTTCGCCCCGGCCGTCATCGTCTTGCCATTTCCCTCAAACGTCCCTTCGAACGTTCCGTTGGCATAGGCGAAATACTCCGGAACAGTAAGATCCGCCATCAGATTGACGGTCTGACCTTCAAAAGTTTCTCCCGCAGCGATCTTCTCGGCAAAGAGCTCCCAATCCGAGACACTGAAGATATCGTTCGATGAGGTGCCACCCTCCGGCTCGAAGGCGAAGCTCATGTCATAAATCCGACCGGCCGTTGCCGTAAAGGCGTTGACGCTCTTGCGGACCTGATAGTCCCCCGATACGTCTTTGACCTGCACCGTCAGACCGGCGGCATATTCCCCTGCCGGGATAGCGATCACCATCCGGGATCCCAGCGGAGCGCCCTGTGTCCCGCAGCGCAACTCGACCTGAGACGCGGCACTCTCCTGCGGCGTCAACGTCCAGAGATCAGAGCCATACGTTGCCTGAAAGGCTCCGCACAGGGCCGACCCGTCGTTGGCAGACAGTACCACCGCAGCGATAGGTTCCGGATCCGAGGCTTCGGAGAGCGTCACCCGCAAATAGGCCATGGCGTGCCGGAACCGGAGCGAAGCCCCGTCGGCAGCCTGGGCGAGCATGACGGCAGCCGCAGGATCGAACTGATCGGATTCGCTCCAGGTCTGAACGTTCGGCAGAAGGAGCGTCAATGCGCCGGATTCGTACTTCGAAACAACCGACGCAGGATATGCCGCATACAAGGTCGACTCAAACCCCTTCAGGAAGGTAAATTCCGCCGAGCGGCGGTCCTCCTGGATGGAGATTGACTCGGAAGCAATTCCATTGACAGAGATGCAGTCCGTCTCGTTCCAGAAGACGGCATAACTCGTTTCGTCCTCATTCGGGGACATCGAGGTTCGGGTGTCCGCAGCGCCCTCCTCAAGCGACGCCCGGATAACAAATCCGCGAGTTCCGCCACCGTCGTCCATCGCCTCCTGCTTCTGGCACGAAACGCCCGAAGCAAGCAGGAGAATCACCGACAGAGACTTCATTATCAATCTGTTCATATTCATTTTTTCCATTATTTTTCATTGCGAATCGAGTAGGGTTCGGGCATGGGCCGCCCTGAGGGGGTGCCGATTGGCTTGATCGGCACCCCCTCCGCACGGGATCAGGCTCCTGGTCGGCTCTTTTTTCTATACCTGAACTTCTGTTAAGATTCCGAACGACGGAACATCATTCGGCAACGCCCGTCATACGCCGGATGAAGGCCACCTCCTCCTCGTTCCACGGCGTACCGTCGGCATGGAGGATGTCATGGAACCACACCTCAGGCTCTTCAGCCCAGGGGATCGACCGGCCTTTCTCATCGACCTTGTTCCACGGATAATGGAAGTTGCATTTCCCGGCCGTCAATCCGAAATTGATCGCCCCGACATTGTATTTCTTAAAGATAGGCATCGCCTCCTCGAAGGTCGAGATCGGACGTCGCATGTATTCCGTGCAGACCATCGGTCGGCCATAGGGAAGCAGAGTCTTGATGAACTTTTCGAGAACGGTTCCGCTCGCATAGCAATGGAAGCTGATCACGTCGCTGTTTTCCAGAGCAAAAGTCACCTCTGGAAGGCTCGTTCCAGGAACGCCGACCTCACGCCACAGCGGAGCCGTCAACGGCTGGGAGGGGTTGCAGGAGCGCGCCCACTCGAAGGTAGCCTTCATCAACGGCACGGAATTGGTCACACCCCGGCGATGGTTTTCGGGCTCATTGTACAGACACCACAAGAGGATTCGCTCATCGTCGGCATAGCTGCCGATCAGATCCTTGACCATGGCTTCGAGTTCTCCCCAACGGATCGGATCATTCACATAGTCGGCGCCGGGGGTCATCACCCATTGCGAGTTGTGGTTCCCGCGTACGGCATCGGGTTGTTTGCCCAGATGCGGATCGATACATTTTCCCCCGTTCGTCCAGAAGGTCGGCAGCGCCCGGATCCCGTGCTTGTCGCACAGCTCCAGGAACTGAGAGAAACGCTCCTTGAATCCCGCAGGATCCGCCGTGTAGACGAGATTGGAGAAGAAGATCCTCACCGTATTGAATCCCAACCCCTCCGCAAACCCCAGTTCACGGTCGATCGTCTCGGGATCAAAGGTCTCGGCCTGCCACATTTCGATCTGGTTGATGGCCGTCGAGGGCACATAATCACACCCCACGATCCAGCCCTTGTCCGCCATCCATTGATTGGCCCGTTCGGCCGACCAGCGTTCGGCCACTACCGGGGCTTTGCAGCACGAAGCCGCCAGAAAAAGAATCGAAGTCGCTAAAAATAAGATTTTTTTATTCATAATCCGTCGTTTTTTAATTCAATCGCAATCTGAGGCTCAATCTACCTGAATGGAAAGCCATTTGGACGTATTGCTGGCATCGCAAAGGACATCCTCGACATTGGCCGCCGCATCAAAATATCCGAAGTTGACCAACACCCGTCCATTGACCAGTTCAATCGAACTGCGGGGTACGGCGATCTCGGCCCGAAAACCGTTATCCTGATCCGTCTTGTCCGTCGGAGTACCGTCGAAGGCCCCGGCATACGATATCCCGAAATCAGCCTCGCGCCACCCTCCGGCATATTGGTCCGTACTCTTGATCCGGTCATATCCGAAACGGATTCGGCGAGATTTGGCCGAAAGGTTTTCGGTATCATTGTCCGGAGAGAGCAGGATGTAGGCAAAATCCGTGGAGGAGAGACTCTCGTCGAAGACCTCCACCAGGAAATAGAGGTTCTCCGCATCCGCCGAGCAGCGCAGGGTGGCCTGAGCTTGGCAACGGGAGCCGACAAAAAGAGCCTCATCGCTCTCCGCCCACTCGGAATCGTCACCATCGAGCGCCACCTGACGGGATGTCGCCCGAATCGAATGATTCAGATGGAACCGGGCCAATGCGATGGTTGCATTGTCTGCTCCGTCCCGCGAATCGCGCATACTGGAGAGCACCGTATGCGAGTCCGTCAAATCCAGTCCTCCCCAGGAACCCACATCGGGCAAGGCCGGCAGGTCTGTTGCCCCGAACTCCGTAGCCGTAGCATTCCCGATCCGGAAATGCTGCCGCGAATCCCTACCGCCATAGGCCAACAACGTCTCGCCCGAAGGGAACTGCACCAGATAGGGCGCCGCGCCACGCATAACGACACTGTCGATACGACGCTCTTTCGGGGTAATTTCATCCCCTTCCAGATAATCCCAGGTGCCGTCTTCATGGGAAAAGACCATGGCGATCGAGAACTGGTCGCTGTAACCGCCCGAAGCGTTCACCACCCGCTGATTGCAGCTCTCCATGGCAAAGGCGAAGCGGTTCGATTCGTTCAGGATGATACCCACCGGCATCTGATAGGTATAGCACCACATGTTCTTCTGGGCATTCCACCAATGCTTGCGCATTACGCGATAGGCTGATTCTCCCAAGGCCGGCTCCCAGGTCTCCCCGCCGTCAATCGACCGCAGCATGTCCGTTCCCGAGTGGCTGCCGCTGGTCCACGGACGACTCTCCGAGAAAAAGCACTGGATCTCACCCGAGGGCAGCTCGATCAGATGCGGCTCCCAGCAGGGTCCGTGATAGATCTCCTTTTCGCCGAACCAGGTATAACCCCCATCCTGGCTCTGTTTGACGACAATCCCCTGTTCCGCCGTATAATTCGGATTGCTGTAGGTATTCACCGTACTGAAACTGGCCACAGCCAGCAGTTCGCCATTCGCCAACTGAAGGGTATTGGCATTAGTAAATCGGCGTACGTCCGGTTTTCCCAACCCGTTGTAGACGTTCTGCCCCTGCCACAGATATCCCATGTAGACCCAGTTCTTCAAATCGCGGCTCAGTGCATAATACGTATTCTCGCCGTTTCCATTCACTCCCACGGCATCCTGCCAGGTCAGAATATAGCTTCCGTCGCGCAAGGTCCGGATCCGCGCATAGGTCGGCAGATAAACATTGTTGGCCGCCCCCAGTTCGATGTAGGAGCGATAATCCATTTTCACGGTGGAACGGTCCCAGTCATCCGCATGGGAATTGATTTCGGATTCCCCACGGTTCAGGCGGGTGAATTCGGTCAGTTCCAGACTCGTCTGCGTTCCTCCACCCTGACTACCATGGTCTCCGCCCTGTGTCTCTTTCGTACAGGAAAGGGTCAACGCAAGCACACACAGCACTCCCAACATGCCGCAAGTTCGATTTTTAATTCCAACCTTCATTTTGCTTGATATTCGTATTTTTTTCAACTTCCGATTGCGGGATGGCCCATTTCAGGTAGGCGTCACCGCCCCAAATATAGGTATAGACGGGGGCACCCCAAACATTCTGCAGGCCGTTCTTGGCAACAAACTTGTCCGTCTTCCAAGTTCCCCATCTCAACTCCTCGAAATAGAGCTGCTCTTCGCAGGCCAGTTCCCACTTCTTTTCATTGCGGATGCGGACCCTCATCTCCTCAACCCCCGACACCTTGGTATTCGTATTTCCGGGAGCATTGAGCAAGGCGACTCCGGCCCGGTTGCGGACCCGGTTCACATAGGAAACCGCCTCCTGCCAACGCCCCTGTTCGTTAACCGCCTCGGCCAGACTCAGCAACACGTCGGCATAACGGATGATCGGGACATCCACCGGGTTGTAACCGATGTTGGTATACTCGCGTCCCTTGGTCACGAACTTGCGGATCGGGTAAAGCATATAGGCATTGTTCCCGTAGCGCAGGTCCAGGCTTGGTGCCTGCCAGTCCCGATAGGGGTAGCGGCTCGTATAGGTCACGACCGATCCCGAGGCTCCGCCGTCATAGGTCGAATAGGGCGTGATCGCAATAGCGGCAAGACGCGGGTCCCGATTCTCATACGCCGCACGCAGGCGCGCCTCATTGCCCGAAGCATCGTATTTCGACATGTCGGCCCCGTAGGTGTTCATCGCCGTCTTCTCCGTATCGGTCAACCCGTTGCGCAGGAAGTAGACGCTGCGGGCCTCGGGCGTCATCGAGCTGTATCCCGGGAAGTAATCGTCCCAACTGAACGGTTTCCCGTCGATCTCCTCAAAGGAGTCGATGAAATTCACATTCAGATAGTGCTGATACTTGCCGTAGCCCACCGTGCAATAATTGCCGTAGTTGTTCGAGAAAGCGTTGCCCTGCCCCTCCTCTTCCACCATCTGCACCGAGAAAACCATCTCCTCGCACTTTTCGTTGGTTTCGGTGAAGAGGCTTTCATAGGAACCGGGGTAAAGATCGTATCCGCAGTCTCCCACCTTATCGAAATCCTCCTCGGCCAGATCGTACTGCTTAAGCCACATGTAGGCCTTGCCGCGCAGTGCATAAGCAGCGCCCCTGGTCACGCGTCCGTAATCGGCGTTCCCGGCCACATACCGATCGGGAATCTCGGAGCAATCAATGCAATCAGTGCAGTCCTTCACGACTAGTTTCCAAATCTCCTCTTCCGACGAGCGGCCCAGGCGATACTCGTCCGGAGCCAGGTTCCGATCGTAATAGGGGACCCCGCGCCACAGCGCATTCAGGCGATAATAGTGATAGGCCCGCAGGAACTTGCACTCGGCAATGCGCTTCGCCTTCGTCGCATCGGACATGTCCGGCACCCGGCCGATGTTCTCGATCACATCATTGGCCCGGTTGATCCCCTCGTAGAAACGTTTCCAATAGGTCTGGAACATCGAATTGTTCGGCTGCAGCGTCCCAAAAAGGTAGTTGTAATCGAGGTTGACGATTCCCTCCTGCGGGTCCATGACCGAAGAGAACGAATCCCAGTTCAGGACGGAACGGTCCGTCGAATTGTAATCGTAGAGCAGGTTGGAATAGACCCCCGTCACCACACTTTCGGCCAACGTCGCCGAGGAAAACATGGTCGAGGAGCTGTTCTCACTGTAGGGATAACGGTCCAGAAATTCGTTGCACGAAATCAACGACAGAAGTCCCGCACCAAGAATCGATATTTTGAGAGCTTTCATACCCGTATGCATTAGAATTTGATGTTCAGACCAATCGTATATTGCCGCAGATTGGCGTAATAGTTCATGTTGTCCGTGAATTCCGGATCGATCCCGGGATAATCCGTAATCGTGAAGAGATTGTCACCCGTCAGGAAGATCCGCAGCGATCCGATTCCGACCTTCCGCGTCAGACGCTCGGGAAGCGTATAGCCGATGGTGAGGTTCTTCAGTTTCAGATAGTCCGTCTTGTAGAGGAACAGGGTCGAATAGATATTGGCACCGTTCTGTTCCGAGCCGTAGTTCATGGTCAAACGTCCGTGCTTCGAAGTAAGATTGGTCCGGGGATCATCCGGATTCTCCGGGTCGAAGAAGTAGTGGTCGTAGGCTATTTCGTAAGGCAGCGTAAACTTGGGATCCGTCGAATAGGCGTTGTAACCCACGTATCTCCAGTAACGGGCTCCGCCGCCAGCTCCGGCAAAGCGGGCCGAGAAATCAATCCCTTTCCAGCCGAGTTCGATGTTGAAGCCGTAGTAATACTTGGGCGTCTGGCTGACATTCTGGAACGTGTAGTCGTTCGAGTCACCGTAAACGCCGTTACCGTTGGCATCCTCGTAAATGTAGTCACCATACCAGATTCCGTCCTTGGCGATATGCTGGTTCGGAAGGAACGAGTTGCCCGCAGCCACCATGGCCTCCAACCAGGTCATATCATCCGGCGTGCGGATCATTCCGTCCCGCGGACCTCCCGCCGGATTCACAGACCCGTCCGCAAAGAAGTAGGAGCCGTCACCCGAATAGGTGTTGACCAGGATATACTCGTTGATGAGCCGGCCTTCGATCGTACGGCGTGCCGCATCGACCACCGTAGAGACATCGCCGATGTTGGTGACATAACTCCGCACACCGTTGGCGTCGGTCACCCAGCCGGCCTTGAGCCGACCGTTGTATTTGGTCACCTTGTTCCAGTTCCGGGTAAAGTTGGCCGAAATGCCGTAGCGGAAATTCTTCACCTGATCACGCCATCCGATCGTAAATTCGAAGCCCCGGTTCGAAACCCCGCAAAGGTTCTGATAAGGTGCGCTCTTGTTGCCGATGGTCGCATAAACCGGAGCCTTGTAGAGAATGCCGTCGGTCTGCTTGTCATAATAGTCAGCTTCGAACGTCAGTCGGTTTTTCAGCGTGGCGAACTCCAGACCCACGTCGAAAGAGGTCGTCGTTTCCCACTCCAGCAGATCGTTCGACAGGGTCGACACGGCCCCCGAAGCCAATTTCCCGCCAAACGGATAGGAATAGCCCGAGGCATAAGTCGACAAATAGTCATAGTTTCCGATCGAGTTGTTGCCCAACTTGCCCCAGGAGAGTCTCAATTTCAGATTGTCGACCCAGGTACCCTTCAGGAAATCCTCCTGCGAGATGCGCCATCCGGCCGAGAACGAGGGGAAGAGTCCCCACCGGGATTGGCGGGCAAAACGCGACGAACCGTCATAACGGAGATTGACCTCGGCCAGATATTTGTCCGCATAGGAGTACGTGACCCGGCCGAAAACCGAGGCTGCGGCATAATCCGTCTGGGATCCGGAGATCGAGGTTGCTTCCAGGACGTTGTCCATTTCCTCCAGGACATTGTTTTCGAAGCCGGTCTTGGTCGATGCGAAACTCTGGTCGTTGAGGTAGTAAGCCTCGAAACCGGCCATGGCCGAGATATCGTGTTTCCCGTATGTTCCGGCCCAGTCGAGCGTCGTCTGGAACTCCCATCTTCCAGTGTGGGTCTGCGTGTAGGTCAGATATAACTTGCTCAGGTCGTTATAGCTGTAGGCCACCTCGTCGCGGCTGAACGAATAGGCATCACCCAAGGTCGGATGCTGCTTCTGCAGGGCATCCCTCCAGGAGTAATTGAACGACGCATGGTAACGAATGTTCCACGGCAGTTTGACATTGACAAAGGCGGTCGTATTGTTGTAATGCGTGATATTCGAACCTTTGTAACGGTTGAAAAAATAGAGGTTGTTGCGTGACTCGGAACTCTGCTCGGGGTTCTCCATCCAGCCGTATTTCCCGTCGTAGTAGGGATAGATGCAGGGGACGCCCCGCGAAAGCAGGGTCATCGACCCGGAGATGTCCGCCAGCTCCGTATCCGAACGGTACCCATAGATCCGTGCCCCGACTTCGAGCCATTCGGTCACGTCCGACGAGAGATTGAACCGGTAGGAGGTCCGCGTCACTGTCGAATTGTCGATTACGCCCGGATTGTCCATATACGACACCGACATGAGATATTTGATACGCTCCGTCGAGCCGCTGGCCGAGATCGAATGCTTCTGATAGACCGAAGGGGTAAAGATCGCCTCCATCCAGTCCACGTTGGGATAGGCCACATAGTTCGGATAGCCCGAATCGGCAATGCCGTTGGGAGTCTTCTCCTTTTCGCGCCACAGGTCGATCATCGTCTGGCTGAACACATTGGCCTTGCCGACATTCCAGGCCGACTCGTTCATGATTTCCATGTAGTCGGCATAGTTCGAAATGACATCGAAATAGTGTTCCGGCTCTTGATAGGCCACCATGCCGGTATACTCGATATTAAAGCGACCCTCCTTGGCCGTTTTGGTCGTAATCAGGATCACGCCGTTGGCTCCGCGGTTTCCATAGATGGCGCAGGAGGCGGCGTCCTTCAAGACCGAAATCGAGGCGATATCCTGCGGATTCACATTATTGATGGTTCCCTCGAAACCGTCCACAATGACCAGCGGCGCGGCATCATTGAGCGTTCCCACGCCGCGAATCCGCATCGAAACCCCTTCGCTGCCCGGTTTTCCGGAGGTCTGCGAGACATACAGACCCGCGCTCACACCCTGCAACAGTCCCGACGTCGTGGTAGCGGGACGGGACTGCGACAACTCCTCATAATCCACCGTCGAGACCGAACCGGTCACATTCACCTTCTTCTGCACGCCGTAACCGACGACGACCAGTTCATCGAGTATCTGGGATTCCGGCACCATCTCGGCATTCAGGACGGTGGAGGCCCCCACCTTGAATTTCTGGCTCCGATAGCCCAGGAAATTAAAGATCAGCGCCTCTTCGGGCGCAGCTTCGATCCGGTATTTTCCATACGAATCGGTCGTCACGCCCCGGTTTGTGCCTTCGACAATCACCGAAGCGCCGGTCAACGGAAGCCCCGACTCATCATAAACCACACCGGTAATGACGTTGCGCTGAGCCATGGCCGGCAGCGATACCGCCAAGAGGACCAATACATACAATATCTTGCTGAATATGCTTTTCATAACGGGTTCCTTCATTAAACTGTTTACCATTCAATCTTGACGGAGTTCACGTTGCCGGATTTGTTCACGAACGCAAACAATGTAGCACCGATATCGAACGTCTTCCGTTCTTCGGCCGTCAGCTCGCGGCACGCCGTCGAATAGGCGCCCGCAGGGTTGGTAATGTATCCGCCATGCGCCACCTGGAAACGGATCTTCAGGTGTCCGCTCTGGATGGCATTCTCGAAGCGCATCTTGACTTCGTACTTGATACCCTCGAAACTGCCGTCCCGATTACCGTGTTCGATCATCAGCGTCGACGTCATCGTGAACTGTCCGTCGGGCGAAGTATGCGACGAGCGGTCGCATTTCCACTCCTCACCGTCGAGGTAGTAGACATCCCAGAACAACGGGGCGCCGCGTCCGTAGGTCGGCAGGGTCAGCGTCACCTCCGTGCCGGCCTTGAAGTTCCGAACCGGAACGTCAAACTCGAAATAGTCGCCCGTCCACGAGCCCTTGACACATCCCGAGCTGTAGTTGTACTGAACGAAGTTGTTCACCTCGATCTTGACAGGTGCGGGGTTGTCCTCCGACACCTCGTAGGTCATGGTCGCCTGAGGCTGGCTGGCCGTCCAGATATGGTCGGTCATCCAGAGCGGCTGGGTCGTCGTATTGAATACGCCGACACCGTCCCGATAGCCGATCGGCCACTCGACGGGAGACGTACAAGGTATGATGCCGTCGCTGGACGAACTCAGGGTCTGTGAAATGACCTCACCGGCCGCATACGACGTACCGGCCTGGTTGGCCAGCAGCGGAACGGTGTTCGTCGCACCGTCGACATCGGTAAACTCCACACGCAAGCCCCCTTCCGGCACGGTAAAGGGGGCGATCAGCACCGTCACCGGCGTATATCCTGCCGAGAGTTCATAGCCGTTCGCACCGAAATCCATCGTAATCTCCCGGGCTCCGGAGCCGTTGACCACCGTTGTTTTTCCCGTATAAATATCATAGGTCGCCTCATAGGCGATATCCGAGGTCAACGGATGATCCCCGGAAGCCTTGACGACCATTTTTTTCAGAACGGTGTTCGACATGGCAACGATGTCGTCCGGGATCTCCAGGGTGAGCAGGCAGGAAGGCGTTTGGAAATCCATCGCCACGGGTGCCACAACACCGGTCACAGAGGCTTCGGCTACATACAGGCTCTGCAACGGCTCTCCGAATACCACTTCGTCCGGGATGCTCGCCGGAAGTTTGGAGAGATCCTTGATCGAAGCGTCGTAAGGCGTATAGGCGTAGAAACGATAATTGTGGTCTCCGGACCGGGCAATGATGTTGTCACCATCGCTCTTCTTCACCAGATAGGCCTGTTGCGACGCAGCAACCGGAGTGAAACAGGCCGGATCATTCGCACTCATCAGGACATTCTCCGTTCCGTTCCGCGTGCAGGTCGCCCGAACACCGACAACGTCGTCTTCGGACCACTCACTTCCGGCCTTCGTGGCAGAGAAATTAACATCCAGGGAGTCGTACTTCAACCCATGGTTGTTCTCCTCAGCCTCGCCGCACGCGACCAGAGTCAGTGCGGCAACAGCCAAAACCAGATGTAAAGTTCTTTTCATTTGATTGGTGGTTTTAAGTTGGTTTGCATCGATGAACAAATATATCCACAGCAGGCAAAACCGATCAAAAGATATGATGCAAAAGATGCAAAATTCCAATCAATGCCCGCCAGAAGGCCTTCCAAGCCACAATCTACTGCTCGGAGGCCTGATCCCGTACAATTTCAGTAGGGGTTTTACCGTACTTCTCCTTGAAGCATTTGGTAAAGTAGGAGAGATTCGAGAAACCGACCGAATAACAGATTTCGGAGATATTGTTTCCGTGAGAATTCTTCAACATCTCCGCAGCGGCCGCAATCCGCATCGAACGGACATAGTTGTTCGGCGACGTATTCAACAATTTGCGAATCTTACGCACCAGGGTCGACTGGCTCATATTCATCTGTTCGGCCAGGAATTCGTTCGAGAGTTCGGCATTCCCGAGATTCTCGCGGATGATGGAGCTGAACTTCTCCAGGAACTCCTCATCCTTTCTGGGGAGTCCGAACATGTCGACGGCCATTCCCGAGACTCCCTGCTCCAGCGCATTGCGCAGGAGTACCCGGCGGTCGAGGATGTTCTCGATACTCGAAACGAGGTACTGCAGGTCGAAAGGCTTCTCGATATAGAGGTCCGCTCCGGCCTGCATCGCCTGGATTTTCGACTGTACGGAACCGCGGGCCGAGATGATGAGGACCGGGATGTGCGAAATTTCAATATCCTCGCGGACCTTCGCACACAATTCGAGGCCGGACATTCCGGGCATGGAGATATCCGTCAACAACATGTCCACATCGCTCTCCTTGAGGATTTTCAAGGCTTCGACACCCGTCGGAGCCATGAGGATCGCATAGTTCTCGGCGAGTTTCGAGGCCAGATACTCGCGGAATTCGCGGTTGTCGTCCACGATCAGAATACAGGGAAGTTCCGGTCCCGTCTTCTTCTCCTCCTCGAAAAGCTCCTCACCCCCCATCTCGGGCGTCTTCTCTTCGGAATCGACCATCGGCAGGGTCAACACGAAGTCCGTCACGTCCGTACGCCCGGATAAGATCAGATCGCCGGAATGCATCCGAGCCAGATTCTTGGCCAGCGGCAAACCGATTCCCACACCGCCTGAAACCGGAGTCGAATCGTTTTGATACTGGACGAAAGGCTTGAAAATCTCGTCCCGATACTCCTTCGGGATCCCGGGGCCGTCGTTGATGAAATCAGCCACAACCCGTCCTTCGTCCGTACGGACGCAGATGGTCAAACTCGTCTCCGCATACTTGATCGCATTGAGCAGCAGGTTGTTCAGGATCTTATCCAAAGCGGCCGAATCGGCATATACGACCGCCTGTTCCAGATCAGCCTGCACCTCGATGGTCAGATTGCGGTCCCGGGCGACATCCGCAAAACTGAACAGCAACGAATGGAGCCGCTCCAGGAAATCGACGGGTTCGCACTTGAGCGCATAGCCCATCCGCTCGATGCGGACGTAGTCCAGCAGTTCGTTCACCAGCTTGGAGAGGTACTCCGCACTACGGTACATAACGTTCAGGTCGTGCTGGTTCTCCTCATCTGCACACCGGCTCATCACATTGCTCAAGGGCGTCTTGATCAACGTCAGCGGCGTCTTGATCTCATGGATGACATGCGAAAAGAAATTCATCTTTTCATGGAACATCTCCTCGTCCTTGGCCTTCTGATAAGCCTCCTGTTCGCGCTCCTTACGCAGCCGGAGGCGATGCTGAATGACCAGCACGCAGAGCAAAAACACGACCAATACGATCAGAACAACCAACATCGCCCCCGGAACCGAGGCCCAGAAGCCCGGATGTACGGCAATCACAAGCGGCGGCCGTACCTCCATCCACTTCTCATCGGACTGAGCCCGTACCCGAAGCCGGTACTGCCCGGGAGGTACATTATAATAAAAGACCGATTTCGTAGCGGCAATGTCCCGCCAGGAGCTCTCATACCCCTCCAGCAGACACTGAACCTTGTTCGAGAAGGGAGCCGAAAGCCCGAGCAGCGAAAAATTGAACCCGAACGAATTGTTTTCGCGATCGAGCGAAATCTTCGACATGAGATCGAGGTTCTCCGCAAACCGGGCTTCATGGTCGCCGATCTGCATGGAGGACAACACCACGGAGGGAATGTTCGAAGTTCTCGGCAGCGCTTCGGGATTGAATCGGATGAAGCCATTGTCGGATCCGAAGTACATGTCTCCGGAGGCGCTCCGGAAGGCGCTGTTCGTAAACTTCGAATCCAGCAGACCATCGATACGGGTATAGACATATCCGCCGCCGATCTCGGGATTGAACTCCACAAGGCCCTCGTCGGAGGCAAGCCACAGGTTCCCGGCCTTATCCTCCAACGCCTTGAAAAAGACATCGGACGTCAGTGCCTGGACGTTGCGGCGGTCATACACCGTGAAGCGTCCGCTTTCACGGTCGAACATTGCAACCCCAATACTGAAGCCCACAGCCCAGATCCGTGCCTTGTGGTCGATGAAAATCGAGCAGATCTTGTCGTTGGTCAGTCCGCAACCCGACGAAGCGTCGTAATTGACCAGTTTGTCCGAGATGGAGTCCCAACAATAGACCCCGTTCGCATAGCTAGAGAACCAGACAACCCCTGGATGCAGCGGGTCCTCGACCGCCGAGGTGGTGAAAATACCGTCGAACGCCGGAATTTCAAGAAACGAGTCTGACGACCGTTCATATCGGAAAAGCCCCAACGTCGTACCCACAAAGATCTCTCCGTCCGAAGTTTTGTAAATCATGTAGACATTTGGATCGTTCACGCCCTGCACCCGCTTCAGAACGCCATAGACCTTGAGCCGGTTCGCGGCAATATCCAGACGGAACAGTCCGACCCGCGTTCCGAACCACAAATATCCGTCGTCATAGCAAATCGAGCAGATTCTTGACGGAATCCCCTCAAGCCGGTATTTCGAGGTCCGGTGTGCCTGCGGATCGTAGACCAGCAGCCCCTTCTCCTCCGTGGCTACCCAGATCCGCCCCGCTTCATCCTCGGCAAAGCCGCTGACCAGGACATTCTCCAACGACTCGCCGTCGGCAAGATACTGTTTCTCGAAATTGTTCTGGCTCGGGCCCGAATAATTGACCCCGGCATCCTTCGTCCCAACCCACAAGCCGCCGTCCTTGTCCACGAACGTGCAGGTGGTATAATCGTTGGACAGCGAGAACATGTCCATCTCGTCGTTCCGCAGGCACAGGGACTCTCCCGTAAGCAGATCGTAACGCCAGACACCCTTCGACGTCGACAGCCAGACATTGCGGTCGTTCTCCAGAAAGGCATGTTGCAATAGCGAGTTCTCGGGCAACGCCAACAGCACCTCGACACGTTTCGCAACCAGATCGACTTCGGAGAGCCCCCGTTTCATACTGGCAACGAGGAGGCTGCCGTCGGGAGCATAGAAGAGCCCCTCGATCTCGTCATCCTCGAAAAAATCCGACTGATCCCCCAACACCACCGGATGTACCTCCCGAAACGAACTGTCCGCGTGGTAAAGATTGGAGTGATAGCGGGAGATCCACACATCGCCGTCGACGCACCGGAGCATCTTCCGGAATCCCGAAAATCCGATCTTCCGATAGGGCCATTCGTGAAGTTCCCCACGGTGAATGTCATAGGCGAAACAGCCTTGATCGTTCACAAGCATCCAGACCCTGCCGTCGGGTTCAACGGTGATGAACGTCACCTTATTGGTGATGACGGAGCCCTCGGAGCTGACCGTACGCAGAGGAACGAAGCGATCCTGCCGGTAACTGTACATGCAGACCCCTTTATCGGTCCCGATCCAGAGATTGCCCTCCGAATCTTCAACAATCGAATAAACGAAATCGGAGTCAAGGCCCATTTCCAACATTCCGTACACCTTGAACGTATTTCCGTCATAGCGGTTCAGGCCCTTGTAGGTTCCGATCCAGATGAAGCCCCGGGAGTCCTGCATGATGGCGCTGATTCCGTCATAGGAGAGGCCGTTGTTGTCCTTGGTCAGGTGGGTGAATTCGTAACCCCAAACCCGGACGGAGAGCAGCAGTCCGAACAGCGTCAACGACACAAAAAAAGGGCGGATCATGCTACTTGACATAAAAATGCCACTCGGTTATCGAAGAGTAGGTTTCCCCGGGCCGGAGCACAGTTGACGGGAATTCGGGCTGATTCGGCGAATCGGCAACATGAAATGTTTCCAGCAGCATTCCGCAATACTTTTCCATCGGACCGCATTTCCCGATCTGACTGCCATCGAACGTCCGACCCGTAAAGGTCAGAAAGGCCGGTTCGGTACTCAGGGTCACGACTCCGCGGCCGCTCTCCGGAGCGTAGAGGTCCACGACCTTCCGCAACGACCCGTCCCAATCCCGGATGATCCAACACCCGGACATACCATTGGCGATGCGCAACTGCTCATCGGCATAGTTATCCAACCGATAATCGACCCGGCGCATCTGCCGGAAGTCAAACGGCGAACCCTCCACCGGAAGGAGCCGGTCGGGACAAAGCTGCCGGTTGGCCAGGACATACGTATCGGACTCCACCTGCATCAGATGATTCATGACATAACGGTCCCCGGGACCTTTCAGGTTGAATACCGTATGGTTCGAGAGGTTGACGACAGTCGGGCGGTCGGTGGTCGCCTCATATTCGATGCGGCAGACATTCTCTTCGGTCCACCAATAGGTCACCGAGCAATTCAGATTTCCGGGATAACCCTGTTCACCATCGGGGCTGACACGCTGGAATCGCACGCCGACCCGATCCTTCTCCTGCAGGGGCGTACTCTCCCAAACAAAGCGGTCAAAGCCCTCGGGACCGCCATGACACTGGACGGGGACTTCGTCCCGCAGTTCATTGGGCACCAGTTCGTATTTCTGACCATCGATGGAAAACGAGGCATGGTTGATCCGGTTTCCATAGCGGCCGATGACACAACCCATAAACCGCTCCGCGCCCTTTTCAAACGATGCAATGTCCCCGTACCCCACGACAACATCTCCCAGCACACCGTCCCGGTCCGGAACCTGAATGCTGACGATCCGCGCACCATAATCGCACACGGTCATCCTTGCGCCCGAACGGTTCGTCAAGGTATAAAGCGTCGTTTGCTCTCCGGTCGAAAGTGTCCCGAAATCCGACGAAACCACAGAGAGGCGGCCGCCGTCGCACGAACATAACCCAGCCGCTGACAACAGCAGCAACAAATACCAATGTCTCACGATCGCCATACGATTTTTATGATTATGATTTTGGTAGATGACATTTTTTGAAAATGTATTGCCAAGCATTTAATTATCAACGGTTTATGTTTACAGAAGCCCCTAAGATTCAGTAACTTTAAAGAAAAGTTCGCTGCTTTCTCTATGAAGGTTACTGATTCCAAGGATTTGGTTAAAGTTAGCCAAATCCGCCCGATTATGCAAGAGTATTTTGGAATTTCGATGGATCTTGCCCGCATAAAGCTTATGGCTTATATGCTCCATGCACTTTGTGGGGTGCAGACTGTGAGCCTTCACAAACTGGTTTCGGCGATGCCTGCGTCGGTTGAGCGCGATTCCAATCTGCGCTGCATTCAGCGGTTCATCGCCAACTATGCCTTGAACCTCAACCTGGCAGCAAGGATGATCTTCTCTTTGCTTCCTGTTAAGGACGGTTGGGTTCTGAGTATGGACCGAGCCAACTGGAAGTTCGGAGAGTTCAACATCAATATACTCACCCTCGGCGTCACCTACAAGGACATTGCCGTTCCATTGCTGTTCAGCCTGTTGGGCAAGCGCGGAGATTCCAATTGGGAGGAACGCAAGGCTATAATGGAGCGATTCATCCGACTTTTTGGACATGGCTGCATCGACTGTCTTGTGGCCGACCGCGAGTTTATCGGCAAGGAGTGGATTGGATGGCTCAACGACAACAGAATTCGATACTACATCCGTATCCGGCAGGACATTTGGATTGTCAAGCCCTCCACAGGAGAAAGAATCAGGGCATGGTGGCTCTTTAATTCCCTCAAAGTCGGACAGGAGAAGTTCTACTACAAAACCGTTCTGCATAAAGGGCAGTATGTTTATCCTGCCGGAAGTCGAATCAAGAGGGTGCCCGAGCTTCAGATTCTGATCCGTTTCAACCGGTCTGAAGATGGAGTCGCGAGCTACAAAAAGCGTTGGGAGATTGAAACGGCCTTCCGCGCCATAAAATCTTCGGGCTTCAACATAGAGGACACATACCCGCGAGACAGAGAGCGCATCGCACGTCTGCCTGCGATGGTCCGCATCGCTCTCGTATGGACGCATCTCGTTGTTTAACATAAAGATACACACGTTAAACCTATTAAAATTCTGAAGCATGGAAGAAGAGATAAGCGTTGGTCAAGTATGGTCTTAAGGAAATCTCAAACGTGATTTTACGACCGACATACACACCTAAATTCGATGTCTTCAAATTTTTGTCATGTACTTAATATTTATTCTTAAAAAATTTGCAAAAAAATCATAGAAATATGCATAACCCGTTGTGCGTTTATGCTAAATGCACAACGGGTTATGTTAAAGCATGAGTATGTCATTTAATGACATACTTACCTAAAATGGGGAATTCCGCGATACGTAAGGTTGTACATCCATAAGGAATCAGCATGATATCTTCTTCTGACGTTTTAATTTCTCGGCCAGCTGGAATACTGTATGGCAACGGACCTGCAGAGCCGTTATATATATTCCAATCCGGAATTTTCTTGCCCTTCGTCCGAATTTCAAGCGGAGCTCCGGAAATATTCCAGGGATAGGATGTTACGTCGGTACGTACCGCTACCCGGTAATGTTCTTCCATTTTGGCCGGATCTCGTGCAATCAACGCATAATTCCAAGGAGAGGTTGTATGAACCTCCCAAAAACCTTTGTCCAGGCGTCCATTTGCGGGAACATTGTCGTTCCACTGCCATTTTTCCTCAAGACGCAATGCATAGACCAAAGGGCCTCGCTCCACACTTTGGGAGCGTTCGTACCATTCCGTCAGTCGAATCTTCATCGGAAGTTTCAATACCACCAGATCATCATTTCGCCAAGTCCTCTTTATAACAGCTATACCGTTCTTTATTTTATCCAATTTTATGCTTTTGCCATTCACGTGCAATTCAGGAGCCGTACACCATTCAGGGATGCGCAGGTGAAAGGGAAAACAGACAGGATTGTCGGTGTAGATTTGGAAGCGAACCGTTTCTTCGAAAGGATATACGGTTTTTTCCTTGATCAGAATTTGTTGTCCGTTGATCTCTGTTTTGACTTGTGACGGAGAGTAAAGCAGGGCTGCAATTCCCCCGTCGTTTGTTTTATAAAAAAGATTTTGTACGAACTTCGGCCATCCCTGGTGCATGTTGGATGTACAACAAGGATAACCACTTAACAATCCGAAACAGGTGGTCGTTCCATGATGGTTTGTATCAAAATTTCGGTCGCACATCGAAATTTCGACTTGGTTGATTTGCTGAAAATATTGACGGGTCATGAAATTATCCGAGATCTGTGTCGGAAGTGCATTGAATGCAATGCGTTCGATTTGAGATGCATAGTCTGGATCTCCGGCGATTTGCAACATATTCTCCAAAGAGAACATCATCTCGACAGCCGTACATAATTCGGAACCTTGGGTCGGGTTATTGCCGTGCAGCGCCTCGTCTCCAATGATAACTCCGTGTGGCCCGCTGATGAAGGTATTGATATCTTTTAACCCCTGTTTTGCGGCATCTACATATTTTTGCTCCGGGTGGCGCTGGTAATAGATTAACGGGGTCTTCATGCCGTGTGCGAGATTGACACAATGCATGCTTCCCGTATGCCACCAGTTGTGTGAGGTGAATATTTGAGTAAACGGGAAGGTTTGCGAATAAATGATCTCCCCCAGATCCAGCAGAAAATCATCCCCCGTAATATTATACAGCCAATATACGGACATCAAATTGTCGCCGCCGCGATAACGCGCCCAGAAAGTCCAGTGATCCAAAGGATACACAGGTAGTGTCTTCAGTTGATACTGGAAATATTTGGTCATAAAATCGATGACCCGTTTGTCACCGGTAGCCGAATAATATTGCTGCATTACTTTCAACATGACCATTTTGGGCCACCAATCTCCGCAGTTGTTACGCTGGATTCCGACAATGGTATTTTCATAGTCGGTATCGGGACCGAAATACCCGTTTTCCTTTTGGCTTGCCAAAGTCCATTCGATCCAAGGCTTAACTTTGGCAATCAGTTCTGCATCGTCAAGGATGTATGCCAACGGTAACAGACCGTCGATCCAATATGGTCCTCGCTCCCATTGATCTCCGTCTCCTCCTAGCCAGCCATTTGTCGGCCCCATTACGAGAGGATATAACCGGTCTAAGTTGCCAGACAGTCCCTCTTTTTGGCGAACGAGCATTTCTTCGAGCCATCCGGCCGGTTTGATTGCACCTAACGAAAACTCTTGATAGGGATTTTCCTGCAGTCCGGGTTTATCGGCTACTGGCTGGCCATATGCTATCGGCATACCGAGCGATAAAAGTAACGGGCAGACTGCAATTAATCTTATTACACCTTGTAATTTCATAATCATCCAAATATTTTTTAGCAGATGACATTTTTTGAGAATGTATTTATAAGCATCTAATTTACTAACGGATTGGCTTGTATAATACTCTGAAATTCAGCAACTTTAAAGAAAAGATCGCTGCTTTCTCTATGAAGGTTACTGATTCCAAGGATTTGTTATGTAAAATTATACAAAACATTCGGTTTCGGGCACCAATCTTCAATCAATCTTTACAAGAATCCGAGCACAAAAAGGCGTGTATACTGTCTCACAACGTGTTCAGTCATCAGTCAGTCTCTTCATCCAAGAGAGCATCGACAGGTGCATCCGGCGGCGGAAAGATTTTTTCCCAAGCGTTTGCATGTATTTTCGGGCCCAAGGAGCTCCTTATTATAAAAGAGCCCGGCAATACGACAACGGGAACACATAATTCAAAAAATTAGCAAATGAACCGAAAACTACTGGTTTTGTAGCTCTTACTTACGACATTTCAAACAGGCAAATACTGTGCTTATTTTCTTTTTAGTCTACAAAAGGTCGATACCCAGTTCAAGTCAATTCGAGGTAAAGCATAGGATAAAATTCCTTATCCATAGCGGTAGGGCTAAACCATGACAAGTTATTTTTCGGGATTGTTTCGGTTCCTCCAATGTTCCCAAACGACTTCTGCCTAAATTATTAACATCATCAAAAATCTCCAAATAAAAGAGGTTGTCAGAAGATGATTCTAAACTGTAAGGGTTTTTCTCACGCTTGCAGACAACCTGAAGATAAATATCCAGTCGCACTCACGGGGAGTGTTATGATCACTTCTTCCATTGAAGTCTGTACCGACTGCTCATATGGCCATTACGGCAGTTTGCTGAACTCGCGTTCGCTCCCTTCCAGATGGCTGTCTATTTCCCCACCAGGACACATCTCCAATAGTGGCGCTAATACACTATCCTCACCGGATAAACATACCATCAATATTCTATTTTTCAATAGTTTACATCTTGAAATCCACCGATTCGAATGAATTATTCATAAATAAAGAGTATCTGTAAAATTAGTAAATTCTTTACTTAACTCACTTTAGTTTACATCCCTCAGTTTTGATTTTTCATGCCCGACTTTTACTCTTTCTATCCCTCCCTTTTCATTGGGCAACAATCTTCCGAAGCCGCCGGAGGAACTTTGCGCAAGGTTTGCCGGTGGCAACTCGTCCTGACCTTGCGTTGTCCGTCCGGCGGCTTATCTTTGCGGCAGAAAGGGAAGGGCTACTTGTTTTTGAGTTTGGCTGCATCACGTTTGAGCTGTTCGGCCTCTTGAGCCTTCAGCCGCGCCTGCTCGTCGAGAGCCGCCCTTCTGCGTACCAAGCGTTCGTACTTCTCGACATCCTGCCGCATTGAGTCGATACGTCGTTGGTCCCGCTCGACCTCGAACAACTCCTCCAACTCCGACAGCCGTTTCGGTGATGCCTCACCCTTCATCAGCACATAGCGATACTTCAGATCGTTGTCATACCGACTTCGGTCGGGCCGCCAGTCTAAATAGAGTCCGACAGACTGCACCGCAATCACGACAAACATCGACATAAAGAGCCAAAAGTTGCGGGTTGCGTCAAGAGAGAGCGAGAAACGGTGCTGCACCATCCGCGGCGGCAACTCCTCGGGAATCTCCATCCCGACCACTTTCTCTTCCATCTCCGAAATCTGCGCTCCGAGGTCTTTCCTAATCTGCTCCTGCCGATCGGAGATCGCTTGAAGCAGTTGCTTGATCGCGTCCGTATCAACGGGCGCTGCCGACTGTGATCGGGCTTCGGCCAACTCCGTGCGGAGCGTCTTGATAAGGGTCTCCTTCAACTCCTCGTACATCTCAAAGGAGAGTTCCAGGGTGTTCTCTTTCATCTTTCTCGTATTTTAGGTTTGTTATCCGATTTTGCGGGAGCGTGCCTCCATGCGGCGCTTGCGTTCCATCAAGGCTACGGCCATCGCCTCGGCCGCCTTGTTGATCAGCGCCGTAATACGGGCTATATGCTCCTCGGGGCTCTCACCCTCGCGTCGCTGCATCATTTCGAGTGAAAGAGCAAATGGAGAGTCGAATGGCGGCAGCGGAATCGACCCGGCGCTGCCGAGCGACACCGATCCTGCGCCATGGCTTCCGCCTCCTCCACCGCCTCCCGCTGCGGAGAAGGAGCGCCGCCTCCGAACAGACCTGCAAAAGCAGCCCGGAAGCTCCCGGCTGCCGCCTTGAGTCCTGACATCAGGGTCGTATGCCGCTGCTGTGCCTGTCCGAAGTGGCGATCCAACTTCGAGAAACTGAAGGCCCGGTCAACCTTCGAGCCGGAGAACTCCAGCCCGTTTTTCGAGAACAGAACGCCCTGCTTTTGGCTGGTAGAACCGCAATACTTGTAGCGGACATTGATGCCCTGTTCCTTTAATCTCTCTTCCAGTTCGTTCCAGTTCCTGCATTTTGGCAGGCTGTCCTTGAACGCACCGTAGATCTCGTACCGGGTTCAGTCGGGCTCGCGTAGCCGCTCCCGCCAGACGGCCTCCTTGCCCGGTGCCAGATGCAACCCGAAGCGTTCGGTCAGCTCGCGGCACACCTTCGCATTGCGGAGCTTGATGTTGCGGTCGGAAATGGTCTGCCCGTGATCACCTACGCGATTGTAGACCAGATGGCAATGGGGATGGGGCTGGTCGAGGTGCCGCACCAAAAGGTATTGCGTATCGGTGATGCCCATCTTCTGCATGTACTCCCGGGCAATTTGTGTCATCCGCTCGTCGGTGAGCTTCGGGGCATCCTCCGGCGAAAACGAGAGGGAGATATGTCCGACGTTCTGCTGCAGACGGGGATTGAGGCGCGCCTGATCCTCGAAATCCTCGACCATCTCCCGCACACCGGGCGGCTCGACACCCCGAGCCTCCAGCACGCGCGACTGCTCCTTCATCACAT
>ERZ824600.582-NODE-582-length-53890-cov-16.141674_pt1 | contig 53890 bp, 60 predicted proteins | sample MGYA00519933_ERZ824600 | MGnify/ENA primary metagenome ERZ824600 (study PRJEB31778, sample SAMEA3449178) | human gut metagenome | biome: human gut; feature: human-associated habitat; material: faeces | place: United Kingdom | collected 2010/2012 ...
TACTTGGTATTTCAAGAATAGCAATATAATTATAAGATGGTGAGGAAGATTTTTTGTTATCTTCCTCTTTTGGTTGCTCTTGAGGAATATTTTCCTCAGAGTGTTCTTCTTCTATAAAGAAGTCATCTACCATTTTTACTTCTTCAACTTCTTTCTTTGTACTTTTATAAATATCTAAAGAAATTAAAAAGATAGAAAAAATAATAAGAAATACTCCGATTAGTAAAATAATCTTATTTTCTTTTCTTCTTTTCATATATAATTATCCCCAATCCTACTAGACCGATTGATAAAGAAATAATATATTTAGTATAATCTTTATTTAAATTAGTATTAGGTACTTCTACTTCTTCTAAATCATTAACTAAAGTAGATGTTATTACCTCACCATCTTTTTCTACTTTAAAATAATTTTTATCATTATTTAAAATATAATTTTCTAGTGTTGATATTTCTTTATAATAATAACTTCCATATTCTAACTCTACTTCAATAATACCATTTTCATCAGTAGTATATTCGTATAGTAAATTATCATTTAAATCATAAATACCAATAACTACTCCAGCTAGTGGATTATTGTTAGAATCTACCTTATTAATTATTATTTTAGACTTTATTTTTGTATTAGTCATTCCAGATTTTACTATTTCTCCATTTTCCTTAATTTCAAATTCAATTTTATCAGTATTTAAAATATATCCTTCTGGAGCTTCTTTTTCTAAAATAAAGTATTTATGTCCTGCTGGTAAATTATCAATAATTACTTTACCATCCTTATCAGTTATATATTCACCAATAAGTTTTTCTTCATCATCATTTAAATAAATCTCAATTTTAGTATTTGGAATAGTATCTGATGTTGTAAAATCCTTTTTAGTAAATTCTAATTTTCCTTTAGATAATTTATTTGTGAAATTAAATACTTTAGATATTACTGCTGTGTATTGATCCTTGTATTTAAGTTCTACTTCATATTCCTTAGAATCAATTACATGATTATCATTTGTTTTTAGTTCTTTTAAGAAATATTTACCTAGTTTTAAGTTCTCAATTTTAGCATATCCATTTGAATCAGTTGTTACCTCTTGAACTAACTTTTTATTCTCATCATAAAGTCCATATTTTACCTTTTCAAGTGCTATTTCCTCATAAGAAAACTTATTATCATTAATAACTAATTTTTCACCTTTTTTATGTATTTCAATAAGTCCTTTAACTGCTTTATTTTCAAACTTAGTTTCAAATAATACACCATACTTATCATCTTTAATTAAGTTAGAGTTTTCCCCTATTTCAAATTCTTGTGATTCTTTATTCCACAAATAACCATCAATAACTTGATCTACCTCTTCTAATTTATATTTTCCAGAGATTAAAGGATATGGGGTAATTAATACTCCATTAGAATCTGTTTTAAATTCGCATAAAGTTTCTGCTTTAGGATATGTTACAGTTTGACAAACATAATCATTACTAGCAAGTGATTTAATTTTAAATGATATTCCACTTCTTGGAATAACCTCTCCTGTATCTTTATCAACTTTAATTACTTTTAATTTAGCAGTTATTTCAGCATTTGAAATTAACTTATATGTATTAGAATCAGTATCATCACCTACAACAAATTCAAAATCATCTACTTTTTCATAATTAGGTGTACTAGTTATTTGTTTAAATGTATAGCTACCATAAGGAAGTTTAATTTCTGCATAACCATTTTTATCAGTAGTAATTTCATTAACTAAACAAACATTGTTATTTATTTCTCTTAATTTGTTACTACTTCTTAACATAGGTCTAAAATTACAATTATTTAAATATACATCAAAAGTTACATTAGGTTCTGGAGTTAATATACCTGTTTTTGAATTTGCAAAGACTTTAAATAAAGTAAGATTTGTTTCTTTTACTTTTTCATATACATCTAAACTTTCAAGTAATACATTCTCATTAAGTACAAATGAATATTTATTTTTGTCTAATGTATAACCTTTGCTTGGAGTTATTTCCTTAATATAAAATTCTCCTAGACTTGGCAAATAATCACTTATTGCATATCCATTAGAATCTGTTCTTAACTCTCCTATTTTTTCATTATTAGTAGTATATATTCCATAGATAGCATTTTCTAAACTAGCATTTCCCTGAGGAAAACTTTCTTTAGTTTCACTATCAAGTTTATATATTTCTACTCTTCCACCAATAACATCTAAATTAAATAATGCAGGAAGTGGATCATAATACCCTACTCTCATAACATTCTGTGATCCATCTTTAAAATATACTATAGGTGGTGCTGAATGTTTTGTAGCATTTTTTACTAAGTTTACTTTTGCTTTACCAATTCCAGTTGCTGTTAAAATTAAATTATTACCTTCAATTTTAGCATTTACATTTTCAGTAGATGAAACTTTAAAATATTTTAAAACATCATTTGAATCTGTTAGTGTTTTACTTTGTCCAAGTGGTATTGATAAATCAGTAATATTAAAATTAGGTCTAGTATAATGATTTTTTACCAACATATCCATTTCAGCAATTTCATCAGCAAACTTATTTGGTAAATCTTTACCATTTAAGGTATCAGTAAAAACAAATTTATTTTGTGGTTCAATAGTTCTCCAAATCATTAATTGAGTTATTGCATACCATTTATTGTTAGAATGATTAAAACCATTTTCATTATACTGATAGCCATAATATGCAAGTAAAGCTATTCTATCCCACTGTTCTTCTGATATATTTAAAACACTAGCAAAATCACTTCTTGCTATATTGTAATAAGGCAAATTATTATCAATATCTACGAAAGGTTGTAAACAATACATAAAAGCATTGTCTTCACTTCTTCTCATAAATCTTGCTTGTTGATATTTTATATAGCCATCATCCCTATATTTTCTTATAAAAATGTTAGGAATATGTTCTGATGGCCATATTGCTTGTCCTGTATATTTTTCTGCATGAACTTCTTTAATACCTAAAAAAGACATAAATAAAAATACACCAATTAAAGTGTATTTAAGAATTTTTCTTTTCAATTAAAATCCCTCCTTTAAAAAAAGACATCACTTAAGATGTCAAAATGTTTTAAGCATTTCACCTAAATAAGTTCCAGCATAACTATTTATGCTAGTACATGAATATCCCAATCCTTGTTCAAAATATTCTTGACCTTTAGATTCACACGCTTCTTTTGTTTTCTGCTCTGTTTTATATTCATCTATAGAAAAATCTACCCTTGCCCATGACCACATTGGTTTATGATAATAATCATATTCACTTATTCCAAGTTCCTCCCAAGCTTCTTTTTTTACATCTTGTTTCTTTTCTTCTACCACTGTAGTATTCTGTTTAGTATTATTATTTTTTGTACTATTATCAGACTTCTTATTCTCTTTTTTTTCTTCAGGTTGTCTATTTACTTCTGGCTTAGGAATTTCTTCTTGTATTGGTGATTCTTCTATTGTTTCATCAATATTAGATTCATCATCAGATATATCATTATCTTTAATTTCTACCTTATTATAATTAGTACCACTTTCTGATGTTTTATCTAATTTAATGTTTTTAGAATATAATGCAAAACAGATAATACCAGTAATAACTACTAATATAATTATTGCTGATATAATAATTTTTTTCATAAGTAAATCACCTCACTATGATGATACCATCATTTTTTTAAAAGCACAAACCCTCTCTTTTTACAGAATAAAGGTTTTGGTTTCACTTTATTGGCGATAACATAATTTCTAGTATTTTCTTTAGTAAAAAGTTTTTCATAATCTCCTTTTAAAATGATATCTTCCATCTTTTTTAAAGCATCATCAGAATTTTTACCTTTTACATTTATTTCAATTTCTTTTTCTATTTTTAAACTAATTACATAATCTTTTTCTTTCATAATCTTTTCCTTTCTTTTTATATAATTGTTGATATTTTACCTAATACCTTCAACAAAGGATTAATACTAAACGATTGATAGTTAATCAATTCCACGAGTCTATGCTCTTCTGTGGTTCTCACAGAACTGTACCCATTATTTGAGATTGTGGCTATACAGGAGTATCATTATACCTATTATTTATCATCGCATAAGATAGAACTACTATCTTTTTATAGTCAGATTTTAATCGTCAAGCGAATCTACTAAAGTGCTAACCGTTTCCAGTTATAATAGGAATGTATTTAGTACATGCAATTAAATTTTCAAAGATCAAGTGAGAAAAGATAAAATATATCCCTCTCACTTGTTTGGCACTTTGAAAACGATTTTGCAACCCAAATTTTTTATTTTTTTAAATTTTTTTGAATTTCTTCTATTGCTTTAAGAATACTTTTACTTATTGCTTGATGAGATGTACCTTCTTCAAGTGCTATTTCTTTTAATGATTTATCTTCAAAATAATATTTAATTAATCTTCTTTTTTGAATATCATTTAAAAGCTTTATAGCATTTTTTAAGTCTTCGCTTAATAATTTGCTTTCCACTTCATCTTCTACAGATATAGTTTCAGCAACACATCTATGATAAAGTGATTCTTCATATACTTCGTTATACTCAATATATTTTCTTATCTTATGAATTTGAGATATATCCTCTAGTTCAAAACTATCAAAAGCATCATATACTTCTTTTGTAATTGATATTTCTTGTAGAACATTCCTACTATCTTTGAATTTTAATATATAGCTATTATTTTCTTTTACTTCTAAAGTATAAGGATTATACTTATCCTTATTTCTAGTTTCATGTTTATTCATTTTTTTCTCCTTATCAACTTAATTTTTTTAAATTGATAAAGGAGGTCCACGAATAAATAAGTAAACTTTTATTAAACAAAAAAAGGTGTCAAAAATATCCCTATTCAGAATATCTTTGACACCTTCATCAATTATATAAGTCCAGACAACATTGTAAACTTTACGGCATTTTATCCCCATAAGCATCACCATAGCAATGTTAAATACTGCTAATGTAATTAGTGATACTGCTTATGCTAATTACAAATTATAAACAATAATACTTAACTCAATGAGGATAAAATTATACTTTTCCATGATGCATTACTGAGTATAACTTTCATTGCTTCCTTTTTTCTACATATTTTTTTCACTTCCTAAAAAATAAAACAGTAACAACAAAACAAGTCATTACTGCTTTAAAAATATTACTAACATCTGTTAGCTTACTACAATCTAATTATAACATTTATTTTTTTGAAAGAAAAGAACCACATCATGTGATTCTAAATATTTTTAATTGCATTTTCTAGTAAATTAATGAAACATTTAATGTCATCTCTTTCTAGTGATACATTAAAAAATTCTGTTGATCTATCAAAATGAAATTCTATTTCAACTAATTCATAGTTAAATCTATCTTTCCAAAATAAAAACTTAACAGCTGAATCTAAGAAATCAATTTTCTCAAATGTTTCTTTTTTATCTTCTTTAGAATGATAACATTTTTTAAATCTGTCCAATAATTTATTAAATTCAGTTTCTGTCATCATAAAATTATCTATTTTAGAAGAAAATGATGGATTTTGAATTCCAAACTCAATTGTGTATTTATCATTCTCTTTATTGAAAATATTGAATAGTAGTGTGCTACCATTCTCCCCTATATAATAATTATCTCTATAATTAAAACTAAATCTTGTATTCCAATTTAAACCGTAATAATCTGATAAACACCACTCTACTTGTGTTGCATAGAAATCATAATTCTTTTTTTCTATTTCATTTATAGGAATAAAACAATTATAAATATTGTTCTTTCTTAAATAACAAATTTTAGTAAATATTTTTTCAATTTCATATATATCTTCATCATTATTGAAATCATAATTAGATAAATCTTTTTTTAACTTCTTAGTATAAATATTATCCTCATATAGTTTAGAAAATAATAATACATTACTATAGAAATTATAAAGATACATTCTAATGAATCCAACACTATACTTTTCTATTGATTCCATTTGATGGTTTGAAGTATTCATATCTTCTTTGCATAAAAGTATTTTTGAGTACTTATTTGCTAAACTTTCTTCAATAGTTAAAAGTTGTTCAACATTATCAATATAGTAATTATTTCTAATATGACTAATATATTTATCAAGATTTTCAAGAAATCTTTCTTCCGTTGTTATTTCATTTTTTCCAAATTTTAACTTACTTGCTTTTACCTTTCCTTTTTTTATTTTTACTACTAATGAATGTAATTCTTTTGTACTAAGTAATTTTAATAACTCACCACTGTTTAAATATACATCACTTACTGCATACTGCTTCATTCTCTTTGTTTGTTCCGTATCTGGAACAATCCATTCTTTTTCCATTCCGTTCTCCTTATTAAAAATATTTTGTACTGCTATATCTATTATATCACATTTTTAGTCTATTTCCCCAAGATTTATGAATATACCCCAATTTAATGGGAAAATTATATTAGGTGAATTTATATGATGGTGAAAAGACTTAGGGAAACTAGGGAAAATTTAGATTTAAAACAAGTTGATTTAACTGATTTATTTGGTGTAACATACTCTACTATATCAGGATGGGAAACTGGTAAAGATACTATACCATTAAAGCAATTAATTAAATATGCAAATAAATATAGTTTTAGTTTAGATTATCTATTAGGGTTAACAAATAATAATATTGAATATGATGACTTAGTTATAGATTTAGATGTTCTCGCTACTAATTTAAAGAAGATGAGAAAGCAATATGGTAAAACACAACAACAAATAGCTGATATAATAAATACAAGTCAATCAAGTTATGCTCATTATGAAAATGCTAGAAATTTAATGCCATTATGTTTTTTATACAATCTATCTAAAATATATAAAGACATTTCTATAGATAAAATGTTAGGAAGAAAAAAGAAGTAGATTATTCATTAAAAATATACTACTTCTTTTTTTATAATAACCTTATCACTCTTCATCAGCAATCTTTTATTTTTTAATTATTTAATGTAGTTAATGCTCTCATTATTTTATCTATATCAGTATTTTCTAATTCTTGTATAATGTGTAAATATGTTTTTTGTGTAGTAGACATACTAGCATGTCCTAATCTGTGTGCAACACTAGCAATTGAAACACCAGCATATAATAATATTGAAGCATGAGTATGCCTTAATCCATGTATAGTTATAATTGGTATTTCTACATTCAAACAATGTCTTCTCAATATATCATTAATTGTAGAATTATATATTTTTGAATTAATAAAAATTGGCTCTTCGTTAGGAAGATTTTTTATTAATTCAGAAAATTGTATTACAGTTTGCCAATCCAATTGTACCTTTCTCTCAGAAGACTTATTTTTAGTCGGCTCAAAACCTCCATTTTCCTTATAATTCCAAGTTTTTTCTATATTTAATGTTTGATGTGGAAAATCAAAATCATCTGGCGTAACTGCTAAGGCTTCAGAAAATCTTAAACCCGTTTTGGCAATTAAATAAATTAACCAATCATAATTAATTTCACTTCCTAAATTCAAATTAGAAATTAGCTTTTGTAATTCAAATTGATTTAAATACTTTTCTTTCTTTGTTTTAGGTGTTTTTCCTTTTATAATTGCCTTTCTAGTAGGATCTCTATTTATTAGTCCTTCATCTACTGCATCTAATATAGAAGCTTTTAATTGATGATGAAAATCCATAGTACTTTGTCTTTCATGATTTTCAGCATATTTATTTAATATTTCTTGATACGTTATCCTGTTTATTTCATTTATTTTCAAAGTCGGAGCTATTTCTTTCAACCACTTTAAAGTTAATCTATATTTTTGCATTGTAGAATTTCTTATAGCACCTTCTTTATATATTTCAATCCATTTTTCATAATATTTGTAAAATATCTCATTACCATCGTAAGTTATCATTATTATCATTTCTCCTTTTTAATTCTTTATGCTGATGAAGAGTGATAAGGTTATCTAGATTAGATAAAATGTCTGCTATTTTTACTTGCTCATTCAAATTACTGGAAATATATAAATTCATATCTTTTATATCAGAATTATTTAAATGTCTTACTGTTGTGCCTTTAATTCGCTTTATTAATTCATTTTTATTATTATTAATTAAGTATGATAAAAATGTTCCATTAACTGTTTTAGGTCTCAAAACATTTATATCTCCACCAAGTATAATGCCTTCTAAATTAAGGGATGAAGCCCTAGCAAGTCCAGTTGGAGTGGTATCTGATGATGGAATTAAAACATCACCTACCTCACTTAAAAAGCAATCCAATTTATTGCAGTTGGTAGCACGTAACACTTCGTTAATTACCATACCATAATCAGTATATAAATTACCGTACAAAACACATTTATTAACACCATCTTCGCTAATATCATTCCAACTTAATCCATGACCTCTATAAAAATCAACTATTTCCTCTAACTTACGTTGTTCCCAAACGTCAGTAAATCCCTTAAATCTTATTTTAGGTACATTATTATATTCACTCATATTAATCACCATTAAATAAAGCTCTAAAGTCTTCCAAACCTTTCATATCATATTCAGAACCAGTCAATTCACCAATCATATTAGATAATTCTCTCTCTGATTTTATAATTTCTTCATCTATATCTTTTAATGTTTGTTCATATTTAGAAGATAGCTTTTCTATATTCTTTGTAAAATTTATAATAATATCATCGATTAATTTATCAATTCCTTTTATAATTGGTTCAATCCACTTTTTATCTAATAAATTACATATATCTTCATATGTTAAATTCTCTATTTCTTTTTGAGCCATTACTTCAATATTGTTATTAGAGTCTTTGATATCTTTATTTAATTTTTTTTGTTCATCAAACAAATTACTTACTTCTATTATTTTCTTTTCAACAGTTCCTTCACTAATTGATGCCTTCAGATATTCTTTAGCTTTGCGCAACACTTCTTTAGGAACAAATGCATCATTATCCTCCGTTAAAGTATCCTCAACTTCTGATTTTTCATCTTCATCTAATGAATCAAAAATTTCATTAATTCTAGATTCAATTTCACTTAATCTATTTTCCTTAGAATTTACATCATCTTTTAAATCCTTAAGTTTGTAGTCAACAACAAAATCTAATGGTATAATATGCCCTTTCACACCTACTTGTACTTCTGTTTCCTTATCACCTTTTTTCTTAACTTCATAAATAGGATCAATTTTATTACAAGCTCCTATACCTTCCGCTTTTATTAACTCTAAATCACCTGAAATAGTATTCCAATTATCATCTAATATTTGATATGCATTATATTTATCTACTAATTTTACATTTTCTAATCTATTAAATAGTGAATTACTAATTTTCGTTTCTTCATCTGATATATCTACATTATTAATATTATTTATTAGTTCTTCTTTTAAATAATTATCAAATGAGTTGAATTTATCTTTATAATCATTTTTATAATTAACTATATCTTGGTGATTCATTATATATTCATGTAGGGTGTTAACTTTAAGTTTATAATACGAAACATTAATATTATCAAATAAATCTCTCTTTAAAGATGGGAATACATCAAAATAATAATTATATTTATTAACTTCTTCTTTTGGAATTCCACCATTCATCAATGAATATATATCATAAGTTTCACTTTCTTCAGATGAATCAACATATCTTGGAATATTTAAATTATAATCATTTTCTCTAATTTCTTCTCGTGTTACTACTCTAGAAAACTTGTTAATACTTTCTCTATTAATAACCGTATCTACTATTTTTTTAATATCACATGATCTTAATTTGTTATTTTTTCCTTCTTTAATAAATCCTTTTGAAGCATCTATTATTAATGTATCTGTATTAGTTCTATCTTTTCTCAAAACCATAATTATTGTTGGAATACCAGTACCAAAGAATATATTTGCTGGAAGTCCAATAATTGTATCAATGTTATTGCGCTCTATTAAATTTTTTCTAATTTCTCCCTCTTCTCCACCTCTAAACAAAACTCCGTGTGGAAGAACAATTGTCATAATTCCATCAGATTTTAAATGATATAAATCATGCAATAAAAACGCATAATCAGCTTTTGATTTTGGAGCAATTCCATATTCCTTATATCTTGCATCAACTTCTCTATCTTTTGGATCCCAGTTTTGAGAATATGGCGGATTTGATACAACAGCATCTACAAATAATGGATTATATTCTTGTTGTTCATCAAAATATGGCCAATCATCTTCTAAAGTATCACCATTTCTTGTTACTATATTATCAGGTAATATACCTCTCATAACTAAATTCATACGAGTTAAATTATAAGTATTTTGTTTTAATTCTTGTGCATAATACTTTATTCTGTTATCTTCCTTTATATATTTAGAAGCCGTTTTTCCGATGTTAATTAATAATGAACCAGATCCACTTGTAGGATCATATATTTCAATTTTATCTCTATCCTTTAAATGTTCAGCAATAATTTCTGACATTAATAAAGAAACTTCATGAGGAGTATAAAATTCTCCTGCTTTTTTTCCTGCATTTGCTGCAAAATTAGATATTAAATATTCATAAATAAAACCTAGAACATCATAGTCTTGTTTATTGTCCATTGGGATATCATTAATTAAATATATTAAATCTTTTACTGCTTTAGTTTGACTTTGTGATGAATCACCTAATTTACTTAACCCTGTTTCAAGGGTATTAAATATTCCATCATAAACTTTTTTATGAGTACTCTTTATTAATCTTGTAAATGCTGACAATGCATCTCTTACATTTGAAATATCAAAGTCACCTTTCATTTCAATCCAAGTTGAAAATAAATTATTATATTCAATAAAATACCCATTGGTATCTTGTAATGATTTTACAATACTTTCTTTTTCTTCTGTAATTTCATTTAATCTTTCTTTGGGATAATGCATTGTCTCTAAAGTTTTTAATTCTTTATTAGACAAAAACTTGTAAAATATAAATCCTAAAATATAATCCTTGTATTCATTTGCTTCTATTTTAGAACGCATCTTATTTGCTGATTCCCATATTTTTGATGCTAATTGTTGCTTATTCATATTTACCTCCTCTAATATCTTAATCACACATCTTGATAGACATTAATCTCACTTACTATTATATCATAAAAAGTGTAAATTTACATTAGAAACCAACAAAAACATAGAGTAAATTAGAGTTACGATTTGATCTAATTTTATTTTTTTATAATTTTATTATTAAATAAAGACACTATGTGATATAATATTATTGTATCACATACTATTTTGGGTTTTAAAGGAGGAAAATAATGAAAGAATTAAATAGATGGCATATTATTTATAGTCGTAAATCAAAATACACTGGTAAAGGAGAAAGTGTTGAAAATCAAGTTGATTTGTGTAAGCAAAAACTATTAGCTAAATATCCTGATTTGAAAGAGGAAGATATTAAAGTTTTTACAGACGAAGGATTTACTGGTGCTAATACAAATAGACCTGCTTTTCAAAAGATGATGAACTTAATCAGAGAAAACAAAGTTGCTTCAGTTACTTGCTACAGATTAGATAGAGTTAGTAGAAATGTTGGTGACTTTTGTAATTTAATAAATGAATTACAAGCATATAATGTTGGATTTGTTTCAATAAGAGAAGATTTTGATACTACCTCACCTATGGGAAAAGCAATGATGCTAATATGTTCAGTATTTGCTCAACTTGAAAGAGACACTATAGCTGAAAGAATAAGAGACAATATGATGGAACTAGCAAAAACTGGAAGATGGCTCGGAGGTACTCCCCCTACTGGATTTAAATCTCAAGAAGTACAAAACTTATCCGTTGATGGCAAAAAAAAGAAACTCTTCAAATTAAAAGAACTTCCAGAAGAAAAATTAATTATCAATTTACTAAAAGATAAATATCTTGAAATAAAATCACAAACTGGACTTGAAACATACACTATTCAAAATAACATAAAAACTAAAAATGGCAAAAAATTCACTAGATGGTCACTAGTTAATATATTATCTAATCCTGTTTATTCAATGGCTGATGCTGATGCTTATAATTATTTCACCAAAAAAGGTGCATTAGTAGTTGGTGACAAAAAAGATTACAATGGAAAATTCGGATTGATGGTATATAATAAGACAAATCAACTAACAAAGAAAGGAAGAAATGATAATCCTATTAATGAATGGATTGTTGCTATTGGAAAACATAAAGGATTTTGGACTGGTAAAGAATATGTTGAAGTACAAAATTTACTTGCATTAGGTGCTAATAGAAGATTTAGAAAACCTGCTGTTAATAATGCGTTATTATCTGGAACCCTTAGATGTAGTTATTGTGGTAGCTTTATGAGACCTAAACTATATCAAAGTGAAGTTGATGGTGAATTAAGATTCTCTTACCTATGTGAATTAAAAGATAAAAGTAGAAGAACCAAATGTGATCATAAAAACCTTAATGGAAATGAAGCCGATAAAAAAGTAGTTGAAGTAATTAAAAGTTTAGCAAATCCAAAAGGAGAATACTATCAAGCATTAAAAGACCTTGCAAGTGGTAAATTAAATAAATTAGATACTAAATCAAATGAATTATATACTCTAACTAATGAAATCAAAAAAAACGAAAAAGACATTGCTTCACTAATTGATAAAATCAAAATTGTTCCTGCAGATATAGTACAAGATTTAGCAAAGGAAATACAAAAACTTAAAAGTGCTAATGTTGAACTTGAAAAACAAGTAAAAAAATTAAATATTGATAAAACATCAATTATTGACGATACAGAAAATGCTAAAATAGTTCTTGATATAATTGACTCATATTTCAATAGATTTGACGAATTAGATTTATTACAAAAAAGAACTCTTATAAAATTAGTAATATCATCTGCATACAGTGATGGTGAAAACTTGATACTTAATCTAACAGGAACAAGAGAATCTGCTAAAATGACTGAGTTTCCATTAGGTGACAATTGCAAACGAAATACTTATGTATTTTAGAAATGATAAAAAAAATAGTAAAAATATAAGTATTGATGAAAAAGTTGGTTTTGATAAAGATGGTAATGAAATAACATTTATGGAAATATTAAAAACACCTAAACCAGATTTTGCAGAAGACTTACATATTCAAAATAATATTAAATTATTATCTAAATATATAAATATATTATCTGATAGAGAAAAAAGTATAATATATAAAAGATATGGGCTAAATAATACTGAAGAATTAACACAAAAAGAAATTGCTAAGGAACTTGGTATATCAAGAAGTTATGTTTCAAGAATTGAAAAAAGAGCCTTAACAAAGCTCCTTAGAGAATTCATAAAAAATAACCAATACACTAAATAGTATTGGTCTTTTTTAATTTGCTTTTTTTAATTCTAATTTTTTAGATGCTTCCATTTTTTCTTTTTCAGCAATAGCTAATTCTCTCTTATATCCAGCATAAGTTTTATATTCTCTAGCTGTTAAACCTCTTGATAATTTTGTAGCTCTTAAATACTCTACTGCGTCTCTTAAAGAATCTATATTATTCATTATAATCTCTCCTTTTGGCAACGATTTAAATAATATCATATCAAACAATAATTGTCAATTTATTCGACATATTTAGACAAAAAAAGTTATCTAAAATATAATATTCTATATAAATGAAAAAAATTACACTATTGTGTAACTTTTTCAACGTCTAATTTAACATCTATTCCATTTAAGTTAAAGTTTTCACTTAAATCTTCTTTTTTAACTATATCAACAGATAAAGTTTCCTTTTTTATGTAATCAGTAAATTCACTTATTATAGATTCAATATCACCATCATAATATAATGTAATTCTATCTGCCACATCAAAATCTTTAACTTTTCTTAAATTTTGTACTTTTGATACAAGTTCACGAACAATACCTTCATTTATTAAATCTTTTGTTAAAGTAGTATTTAATATTATAAAGTTATTATTTTCTTTAGCAGCATCAAATCCTTCTTTTGATTCGATTCTTATATCAACCATATCAGGTGTTATTTCAATGTTTTCACCATTAAATGCAGCAATAATAGTATTTCCATTTTGAAGTTTATTTACGTCTTCATCATTTAAAGTACTAAGCATTTTAGCATAATTATTTATTTCTTTACCAAACATTTTACCACATACTTTAAAATTAGGTTTTATAGTAAAGTTCATATATTTACTTAAATCATTTTCAAATACTACATTTTTAACATTTAATTCTTCTTTAATAAGATCTGTTAAGTCACCAATTAATTCTTTATTTTTTCCATCTATAATTATTTCACTTATTGGTTGACGAACCTTTATTTTAACTTCTTCTCTTGCATTTCTACCAAGTGAAATAAGGTCACGAACAAGATCCATTTTTTCTTCTATAGCTTCATTTATCATATTATCATCACATACTGGATAATCTTCTAAATGTACTGATTCTTTTCCTGTTAGTTTAATAAATAATTCTTCAGTAATAAATGGAATAATTGGCGCAAGTAACTTACATACTCCAGTTAATACTTCATAAGTTGTTTTATATACTGCCTTTTTAGAATCATTAAGTTCTGAGCCCCAGAATCTTCTTCTATTACGTCTTATATACCAGTTAGATAAATCTTCATTTAAGAAAGTAAATACATATTTTGTTACTTTATTTAAATCATATTCATCAAATGCCTCTGTCATATTTTTAACAAGCTTATTATATTTAGATAGTAACCATTTATCTATTTCTTCTCTTTTTTCATATGGTACATCAAACTCTCTTGGATCTACATTATCAGTATTTGCATACATTTCAAAGAATGTATATGTATTTTTAAGTGTTCCAAGTATTTTAGAGTTTACATCTTTAACTCCTTCTTCATCAAATCTAAGTGGTGTCCATACTGGTGATGCATTAAGCATGTAGAATCTTACTGCATCTGCACCAAACTTAGACATTTCTTCTTCTGGATCAATAATATTACCTACTGATTTACTCATCTTTTTACCATGTTCATCAAGCATCATATCATTTACAACAACATTTTTATAACTTGATACACCTGATACTAAAGTAGATATACAAATAAGTGAATTAAACCATCCTCTTGTTTGATCTACTCCTTCTGCGATGAAATCTGCTGGGAACTGACTTTCAAATAATTCTTTATTTTCAAATGGATAATGATATTGTGCATATGGCATAGCACCTGAATCAAACCAAACATCCATAACATCTGTTACTCTACTCATTGTTTTACCACATTTATCACATTTAATATGAACATTATCTATATATGGTCTATGAAGTTCCATAGATTCTATATCTATATTATCTACTGACTTTTCTTTTAATTCTTTTATTGAACCAATACAAGTTACATTAGAGCAATCACAAGTCCAAAGAGGCATTGGACAACCCCAATATCTATTTCTTGAAATTCCCCAATCTACCATACCTTCTAGCCAGTTAGCAAATCTTTTTTCACCAACATAAGCAGGATGCCAAGATACCTTTTTATTTGCTTCTATTATTTCTTTTTGTCTTGCTGTTGTTTGTATATACCATGCTGGTTTTGCATAATAAATAAGTGGTTTTTTACATCTCCAACAATGTGGGTAATCATGTGTTAATTTTATTTTCTTAAATAATTTATCGTTTGCCTTTAAGTATTTGATTATTTCTATTTCAAGATCACTATCAGTTACAACTGTTCCTTCCCATGGACCAATCTTATACTTACCATCTTTATCAACTGATTGAACAAATGCAACCCCATTTTCTTTTGCTACTCTAGAGTCATCTTCACCATAAGCTGGAGCAATGTGTACAATTCCAGTACCATCAGCATCTGTAACATATGTATCTGCTAAAATAACAAATGCTTTACCTTCTACTTTAGCAAATGGAAGTAATTGTTCATAAGAAAGTCCTTCTAAATCTTTACCAGTAAGTTCTTCTAATACCTTAAAGTCATCACCTAATACTTTTTCAGCAAGTGATTTACCAACTATAAATTTATATCCCATTGATTCAACTTTTAAATACTCATAATTTGGATTAACACATAAAGCAACGTTATCTATAAGTGTCCATGGTGTTGTTGTCCAAACAAGTACATAAGTATCTTCATCTTTTAATTTAAATGGTACTATTACAGTATTAACTGATACATTTTTATATCCTTGTGATACTTCATTAGCAGAAAGTTCAGTACCACATCTTGGGCAATATGGAAGTACTTTATTTCCATGATAAATTAATCCTTGGTCAAATATATTTTTTATAAGCCACCATTCTGATTCAATAAATTCATTACTACATGTAATATATGGATTTTCCATATCTATAAATTGACCCATTTGATCAGTTACTTTTTTAACTATATCAATATTAGTTGCTGTTTCTTTATTACATTCCTTACAGAAATTTTCAATACCAAATTTTTCAATATCTGCTTTTGACTTAAATCCTAGTTTTTTTTCAACATTTACTTCTATTGGAAGTCCATGTGTATCAAGTCCTATTTTTCTAAGTACTCTATTTCCCTTCATAGTTCTATATTTACAAATAGAATCTTTTATAGTTTTAGCAAATACATGGTGAATACCAGGTTTAGCATTCGCATATATTGGTCCATCATAGAATACAAAGTTCTTACAATTTTTTCTGTTTTCTATTGTTTTATTTAATATGTCTTCACTTTTCCATTTTTTTAATATTTTACTTTCCATTTCTTCATTAGATACTTTATCTAAACTTTCAAATATTTTCATAATCTTATCCTCCTATAATTACATAACCATAATATACTATAAATATTAATAACATGATTAATCCTTCGCCTTTATCTAGTTTTCTTTTCTTAAATGTTAACAAGAATAAAAGTATTGCCGCTCCTATCATTGTAAACATATCAATATAATTAAATGTTCCAACATTAATATTTCCTATTAATGCACATGGAAGTCCAATAACAATTCCTATATTAAAGATATTACTACCAATAATATTTCCTATTGCTATATCATTTTCATGTTTTCTAGCTGCTTGCACACTTGTTACTAACTCTGGAAGACTTGTTCCAAATGCAACAATTGTAAGTGATATCATCTTTTCTGATACATTAAGTGCTTTTGCTATAGCACTTGCATTATCAACTACTAAGTTACTACCAGCAACTATTCCAACAAGTCCTATTAATACAAATAATAATGACTTGCCTATTTTGTATGGTGCTTCTTCATTTTCTTCATTGTTATTTTTAGCAATAGATGCTAAATAATAAATAAATACTATAAAGAAAAGTAAAATTACAATTCCATCTGTTCTAGTTATTACATTTGTAATATTTTTATCAAATATATTATCAAATGACAAAACTGTTAATAATACTGAAAATAATATCGTAAGTGGTATTTCTTTTTTTACAGTATTATCTTTAACTACCATAGATGAAAATAATGATGATATACCTAGTATTAATAATATATTTAATATATTACTACCTACTACGTTACCTAATACTATATCTGAACTACCTGAAAGTAGTGCCTTAATAGATACAGCAAATTCTGGTGCACTTGTTCCAAATGCTACTATGGTAAGTCCTATTACCATTTTTGATACTTTTAAGTTTAGTGCTGTACTACTTGCACCATCAACAAATATGTCCGCACCTTTTATTAAAAGTACAAATCCTACTATTAAAAGTAGTATACTTATTATCATTTTTATCCCTCCAATATATAAAAAAAGCCTATGATGTAAGGACGATAAATCGCGGTACCACCTTACTTCATAGACTTTTCTATGCTCTTTCTTCATTTAACGCATGAGTTTTACGTTTTACCCTAAATATCAGGTAAAAATATCAAGAGTGATCTAATATTTAAATTTATTAATGTCTCTCACCAATTAACATTTTCTCTTTAAATAAACTTTTAAATATCCGTCTCTATCATCTATTCTATATCATCGATTACTTCAATATCATCAACTAATTTTAGTTGTTCTTCTAAATTAATCTTAAGTTTTCTTTTAAACATAATAATATTTTTTCTTAAAAGAGATGCCTGATATTCTATCTTTTCAGATCTCACAAGAGCATCATTAATTATTACGCTTGCATTTTTCTTAGCCTCTTCCAACATTAAATCTCGCTCTTGTTTAGCAACCCTTCTAATGTGTTCTCCAGTATTTTCAGCCATAACAATTGCTTTATTTAAAGTAGCCTCTAATTCATCAAACTTTTGTGCTTTTTTAATTAGTTCATCACTAGTTTTTGCATTTTTTATTTGACTTTTCAAAAGTAATATTTCTTCATTTTTTTGTCTATTTGACTCAATTAGTTTTTCAACTTGATTTATTACCTCGTCTAAGAAGCTATTTACTTCTTCTGGATTATAGCCATGAAGTGTTCTACTAAATTTTTCCAAGTTATCACCTCTTAAAGCTATGTGCATTATATTAACACTTTATTTTTATTTTGTAAACCTTATAGTTCCATATTATCATTTTTTGTTTTTCTAAGTTTATCTTCTTCTTCACTCATTTTTCCTTGTACATTAATATTCTTTGGTGTACATAAGAATATTCCAGGTCCAAGTTTTTGTAAATCTCCACCAATCGCATATAATGTTCCACTTAAGAAATCTACTATTCTTTTAGCTTGTTCCTGTGTCACTCTTTTTAAATTAACAACTACAGTATTTCTCTTCTTTAAATGATCTGCAATTTGTTGACTTTCTGAGTATGCTCTTGGTTCTAAAAGAATCATTTTATTTCCTTCACTATTTGAATCTTTATATGCTTCATCTATACCTAGTGAATAGTATTCATCTTCACTTATTTCTGATCCAACGTTTTCTTTTCCAAAAATTTTATCAAACATTCCCATAATTTATTCCTCCATATTATTTAACTATAGTTAATTTTACCATAAAAATAAATAAATTTAAATATGTTTTTGTTATATTTTTTAAAATTAAGTAAAGAAAAAAGATATTTGCAATAATATCTTTAGAATTATTTTTCATTTTTAAGTTTATTAATTTCTTCTGTAGATAGACCAGTTGCTTTTGATATATCTTCTATAGGCATATTCATTGATAATAAATTTTTAGCAGTTTGTTTTACACCTTGAGATATTCCTTCATTCTTTGCTTCGGATATTAAACTATTTTGTATTTTTCTTTTGTCCTCTTCTTCACTCATATATTTTTGAAATTCTGGATTATCATTTACTATTGTTACATTTGTTATATACTTATCTACTATCTTATCTTTTGGCATATTTTCAAGCTCCTTTTTATCTAAATCAAGCATTATCATATATAGATTTTTCTTGATTTCATCTTCATTTTTACTATACCACAACTTATTATAATAATCCATATTTATTTCGTATATTATGAAATTTTTAACAAATAGTTTACCATTTTCACTCATTATCATATACTTAGTCATTACATCTTCTTCTGCGCCTAATCCCCACGTTAAATTAACCTGCACTATATCTGTTTGCTGATTATATTCTTTATGTGCGAGTGTATGAGACTGATATGTATTACAAATATAAGCTGTATTTCTTGGATTTAAGTATTTTTCATATTGTGAATTAATTTCTATATCAATCTTTTTATTACCAGTATAAACAAGTGCATCTACTCTCTTGTCCTTAATATTTACATTACCACTTAATAATTCTGTTTTCTTAATTTCTAATTTATCTATTTTTATTTTAAGAATAAATTCAAGTAGCGCTTTTAGTAAGTCACTATTATTTGGATTTAAAAATACTTCTTTAAATGCTCTATCATTTTTACATGTATAGAATTCTTTTTTCATACATTTTTTCCTTTCTGAAGGGTAGTTTAACATATGAAAAATTTATAATCAAAGCACAAAAAATCCATTTTTGAAGCATTCTTAATTCAAAAATTGTATTTTCACTTAAACAAAAATTGAATTTTCGAATATTTTTTTATGCAAAAATTGAAATTTAGCACAATTTAATATTTTTAAAAGAAAAAAGTTACAAACTTGTAACTTTATACTATTCTATATTACTCATTAGAGTTATCTTTATTACTATCATTAATACCATTATTTATACTTTTAGCAATTGTTCCTGCAGCATCAGCAACTGTTGGAGTTATTTTTTCAATACCTTCTTGCATTATTGGCATAGATTGTTGAGTAGTATATGCAGAAATTTCTCTTCTATGTGATGTTATTATTAAAGATAAACCTATAATAGTCATTGTAAATCCAATAAATGACATAAACCCGCCTAAAGCAATGAAACCAAAGCTTCCAAAAATGCCTTTAAACATTTGCGTGTCATCTCCATCCACAACATCGGCAGACTCAATACCATTAACGAATGTATTACCAAAACCTGTAAAACCAAATACTATTGCAACAATTCCAAGAATTAATATAACAATACCAATAATTAACACTATTTTCCCTGTACTTCTTACTTTTTTATTATTTTTTTGATATCTTTCTTCACTTAGATATTTTTCATTTTCCACTTTTATTACCTCTTTATTTCTTTTTAAAATTCTATTTCATTATTTATATAATCTACTATTTCATCAACATTTAATGTAATTTGTGCCATTGTATCTCTATCTCTTACTGTAACTACTCCATTATTAATTGTTTCATCATCAATAGTTATACAAAATGGTGTACCAATAGCATCTTCTCTTCTATATCTTTTACCAATGTTACCAGTTTCATCATAAGTACACATAAAATGTTTACTAAGCATTCTATATATTTCTTCTGCTTTTTCTTTATGGAATTTTTTAACAAGTGGTAAAACTGCAACTTTATATGGCGCAAGTGCTGGAGATAATTTCATTACTTCTCTTGTACTTTCATCCTCTAAAGTTTCTTCATTATATGCATCACATAATACAGCAAGAGTTAATCTATCACATCCAACAGAAGGTTCAATTACATACGGAGTATATTTTTCATTTGTTTCAGGATCTAAATATTTAAGTTCATTTTTAGAGTGATTTGAGTGAACTGTCAAATCATAATCTGTTCTATCAGCAATTCCCCAAAGTTCTCCCCATCCGTGAGGATATTTATATTCTATATCAGTTGTTGCCTTACTATAGAATACTAGTTCTTCTTTTTTATGTTCTCTAAGTCTTAAATTATCATTTTTTAATCCTAAATCATTTAAAAATTTAACTGCATAATCTTGATAATATTTAAACCAATTTAAATCATCCCCTGGTTTACAGAAAAATTCATATTCCATTTGTTCAAATTCTCTTGTTCTAAATGTAAAATTACCTGGTGTAATTTCATTTCTAAATGCTTTACCTATTTGACCTATACCAAATGGTATTTTTGCTCTCATAGTTCTTTGTACATTTTGAAAATTAACAAATATACCTTGTGCTGTTTCTCCTCTTAAATATACTTTATTTTTAGTGTCTTCAGTAACACCCATATGTGTTTCAAATAATAAATTAAATTGTCTTATATTTGTAAAATCTGATGCTCCACATTTTGGACATTTAATTTTATTTTCTTTAATAAAATCTTCTAATTTTTCATTAGACCATCCATCACCAGTCTCTTGTCCATCTGTAAATTCTTCTATTAATTTATCAGCACGAGCTCTTGATTTACATTTTTTGCAATCAATTAAAGGGTCTGAAAAACTAGATACATGCCCACTTGCTACCCAAACTTCAGGATTCATAAGAATTGCAGCATCAAGTCCATATGAATTAGGACTTTCTTCTATAAATCTTTTCCACCAAGCCTTTTTTATATTATTTTTAAGTTCTACTCCTAAAGGTCCATAATCCCAAGTATTAGCAAGTCCTCCATATATTTCACTTCCTTGAAATATAAATCCATATTGTTTACATACATTTACTATTTTATCCATAGTTAGATTTTCCATATTATTTCATCTCCATCTCTATTATTATTTATATTTTCCTTTATATTGCAAAAGGATTAACATCAGTTATTTTAATTCTAAACAAAGCTGTTTCTTTTCTTCTTTTTCTATAAATTCGTTATGTTCGTATACCATATCTGCATATTTTCTACATAAATATTCTGGAAGTTCTATTACTCTATTACCATCACTAAAACCATATTTTAATTCGTAATAATTCCAAATTAACTTTATAATATTAGGATTATTATTAATAAATTCTTTTAAATATTCATCTAAAAAATCTAAATCAAATTTTGATATTTTTTTATGATGTATTTCCATTAGATTTAAATGTACTACTTCCAACTCATTTTCTAAATCATAAGGTTTAGTTATATGATGTGTCCCATAAGATGATTCATCATCATAAAATTCGAGCAAATGCCCTTTATAGCCTTTATAGCATGTAGTAATATGAATCAAATTTTTATCTGATACTTTATCTAAAAATTTTAATCGGTCATTTTGGTATTTGTCTAATATTAAATTTAATATATTTAAATATTTATTTGATAAATTAATAACTAAATGTCTGCCTGAAGTGCTTGAAACAATTATTTCTCCGCCATTTTGTTTTATTGAACGTATTGTATTATTCCTCAAAAAGTACTTAGTAATTTCTTCTATTTTCCCTCCATCATTTAATCCATCAATTGTATCCGTTATATCTGGTGTCGAAGTTTTTAATAGTTCCATATTCTTATACTTTTCATCTGGTATTGCACTAATTACTACTTTCCCATCTTTTTCTTTCATTCTAATTTTCTTATACATATTAGAATTAAGATGTTTCTTACCAATATATTTCATATAACACCTCCGTAAATTAAAAGATGATTCTTTATAATTTGTAAGGACTCATAAATTATGAGCGGTTCCACCTTACTTATTCTTTAATAAGAATCATCTTTAGGTTATATAGCTGTTTAAGTTTCCACACTTAGTCATCGCTTCTTTATCAAATTCATTATAACATATTTTATTTTTATATGTATACATTTTTTATCGATTTTAAGAAATTTTTACTTTTTAAATAAAGTCCACTATATCTATCATAGTATTCATTTATAAAATCATCTATCTCTTTTCTTGTATTATTCGATAATTTTATTTTACTTATTTTAGATATATCTACATGATAAAGTTTTCTTAAAACATTTATTGTTTTTTTATCTACTATTTTTTCATTAGTATGACAATTTGCACATACAAATCCACCCTTACTAGTAGAAACTGTAATAGCGCTAGGTCTTCCACATACTGCGCATGAGTCAAGTACAGGTTTTATACCTAAATAATCTAAATATTTAAGTTCTAGTATATTTGTTATTATTATTGGATCATAGCCATCTTCTATTTTTAGTAGAGTTTCTTCAAGTAACTTAAATATATCCTTTTCATTAGTTTGTTTTAAAACCTGAGAAGTAAGTTCTAGTAAAAAAGAAGCATAACTTATTTTTAATAAATCTTTTTTTATTTCAGTAAAAGGATTTATTACATCTGCGCATACTAAAGTAGATAATTTTCCTTTTTTGTAATATATTTGAAAAATTGCATAAGTTAATTTTGTTGTTACACTTCTAATAGGACTTTTAATTGATTTAGCACCTTTTGCGATTACACTAATTATTCCATATTCTTCTGTAAATATATTTAAAAGTTTACTTGTTTCGCTATATGCATTTTCACTAATTACTATTCCTTTTACTTTCGTTATCTCCAAGATACTCTACTTCCTTTTCTTGCATTTCCTTAAATTTTAAGAAATATTCTATTTTTCCTGTCATTTTAAATAAAGACCAAACATCATTCTTATTCATATTATCACCTATTTATATAGTGATGCCTTTAAAAATTTTTATTCATTATTAAACCCAAATTCTGTTAAATATTTATCTTTTTCTCTCCAGTTATTAACTGTCTTAACAAATAATTCAAGATATACTTTTTTACCTACTAATTCTTCTATATCTTTTCTTGCTTCTATTCCTATTTCTTTTATCATAGAACCAGAATGACCTACAAGTATTCTTTTTATTCCTTCTCTTTCAACTATTATAAGCACATTAATATGAATGCTATTTTTTTCTTCTTCATATTTTTCAAGTACACATGTTACTGCATGTGGTACTTCTTCATGAGTTAAATTAAGTACTTTTTCTCTAACTATTTCTGATACCATAAAGTTAATACTTTTATCTGTATAATAATCTTCACTATAGTATCTTTCACCTTCATCTAAATACTTTTTAATAGTTTTTATTAAATCATCAATATTATCTTTCTTTAAAGCTGATATTGGAATAATTTCTTTAAAATCAAATAACTTATTATATTCTTCAATCATTGGAAATAAATTTTCTTTTTTTATTCTATCTACTTTATTTAGCACTAAAAATACATTAGAATCTACTTCTTTTAATTTTTCAAGTATAAATTTATCACCTTTACCTATTTTCTCTGTAGCATCTACCATAAATAATATAACATTAGTATCTTCAATCGAATAATAAGATTGAGAGTTCATATACTTACCTAATTTATGCATTGGTTTATGAATACCTGGAGTATCTATAAATATTATTTGTGAATCATCATCATTATATATTCCTTGAATATTATTTCTTGTTGTATGAGCTTTATCTGATACAATTGCAACTTTACTACCAATAATACTGTTAATTAATGTACTTTTACCAGCATTTGGTCTACCTACTATTGATACAAATCCTACTTTCATTTTAAATCCTCTTCATCAAATGGATATGGACATAATTCTTCTACTGTATGAACTATTTCATCACCATTTGGATTCATTGCAATTATCATCTTATCTTTTTCAAAAAACTCTTGAATAACTTGTCTACATATCATACAGCTCATACCAATTTTTTCATTATCACACATAACATACATTTTTTCAAAATCATGTTTTTTATATCCAGCACTTATTGCAGATACAATTGCACTTCTTTCTGCGCATATAGTGCCTCCATATGAAGCATTTTCTACATTTACTCCATTAAATTCTGTACCATCTTTCATTAATGCAATTGCCGCTACTCTAAATTTAGAATAAGGACTATAACTATTATTTAATAACTCTAATAATTTTTCTTTCATATTATCTATTTACTCCATATTCTTTTAATATTTCATTTTGAAGTGAAAACATTTTTATTTCATCTTCTTTTTCCATATGATCATATCCAAGTAAATGTAAAAAACCATGTACTGTCAAGAAAGACAATTCTCTTTTTAAAGAATGACCATATTCTTCTGCTTGTGATTTTGCTTTATCTATTGAAATGTAAATATCACCAAGCACTCTTACAAAAGAATTACATGTTTCATCATCATTTAAAGCAAAACTAATTACATCTGTTTCTCTATCAATATTTCTATATGTTTTATTTATTTCATGTATTTTTTCATTATCTACTATAATTACATTAAATTCAGAATCTTCTTCACCCATATATTTAGCCATAAATTCAATTAAATCTGGTAGCTCATCTATTTCTTTTAGTTTTTCATTTGTTTCATTAAATACTTCTGTCATCTTAAAATCCCCCATAATGAATAATTTGTATAAACCAAAAATATTATAACACATAATATTATAGTTAATATATTTTTAAATAAATCAGTTGAAAAAAACGCTGGTAAATGACTTTCTAAAGTGTCACATATAATAAATATTAAATATCCTACAAAACCACCTGCAACATTTAATATAATATCATCTATATCAAATGTTCTTCCAATTTTTAATTGTGTATATTCTATTACACCTGATGTAACTAATGATATAAATAATATTGGCGTTACCTTTCTTGTTTTCATTATATATGAAACAAAAAGACCAAATGGTACAAATAAAAGTATATTACCAAGTATATTTCTCATAAATACTTTTGATCCAACCTTATATCTTAGTATTTCCTTAAATGGGATAAAATTATTCGTTCCATAATTTACATCTTGGAATGTTACTACATAAAATAAAAGCATCGCATAAATTAAAAAGGCAAGCATAAATAATTCTTTATAAAGTACAAATTTATCTTTATGCACTACTAAATATGTTATTCTGATTGTTACTATTACTACTGTAAATATTAAAAGCATTGGCCAGTTGTTACTAACTGCATCCTTTAGTGTTTGTTCTATCATTTTATTACTCCTTACTATTCTTCTGTTATAGGTTCTATTTTTTCTTCTTTCCCTATTTCTTCATAACATGTTATAAACATATCTAATACTATTTTACTATCTTTTTGATAAAAATTCAAAGTTTTTTCATCAAGTATGTACTCATCTTTATCAAGTGATTGTAAAATCTTTTCTTTAACTTTTTCCTTAGCCTTTGTTTTTGCTTCATTTATGTTATAAGTATCATTTATAATTTTTATTTCTTTTTGATTTTCTATTCCAACTTCAAATGGTACTAATCTATTTTTTAAACTAATAATTTTCTTTCTTTCAAAGTTTTTATATTTTTTTCTTGAAATATAATCTTTTCCTATTTTTATATAAAAACTTCTTTTATTATTATTTGTATATTTTTTCTCAGTATACTTTAAAGGAAACTCTATAGACACATCATACCATACTTCTGCATAAACTTTTCCTTTAGCATGAACATATTTTTTTACTTCTTCATCTTTCGTTATCGCACCACTTATTATTACATCACCTTTATTTACATAAGTATTAGGTTCAACCATTTTTAATCCATCTTCCGCATATATTTTTTTTATTACACCTGATTTTTTTGCAACAACATTTGTATACTCAGTACTTACATTATTATCTTGTTTTTTTCTTTCAACAATTTTTACCTCATATTTAGTACCAATATCAGTTATTTCTATCCATTCAATACTATCTTTATATTTATCTGTAATTTTCTTTTTTATTTTTTCTATAGAATCATATGATTTTTTTAAATGATATTTTTTTATTCCATAACCATCTAATTCTTTAATTATTTTTTCACTTAAATCTTTATTCATACTTATTATATTTACACTAAAAATTGTATTTGATAAATAAATTAAAAATAAAAGACCAAGTATTACCATTATTATAAATACTTTATTTTTATTTAATTCTTCTTTAAATTTTAAATACCCTTCATTATTTATTATGGTAAGAGTATATATTGATTTTATTTTATTTAAATTTTCATAGTCTTTACTATTTATTTTAATTATTATTTCTTTATTTGATATTCTTTCTATTTTTAAAAGGTTAATATTATTTTTTTTACATCTAAGAATAAATTTTTCTATTATTTTTCCTTCTACTTTTATTATTAAATAACTATTCATTTTCTCCCTCAAAAATAATTTCATTATAATTTCCAAGTATTAGTACTTCACTACTTAACATTTTGTTAATAGAAAGATTTTTCCCTTTAATAGTCATTTTTTCTTTATTATTATATATAACTATTTCATAGTTTTCTATTTTTCCTATATTAGTAAAATTTTCAATATCTATCATATTTTTCTTAATAGTTATCTTAAATTCTTTTTGATATATATAGTTTCTTAAGTTACTAGTATGCTTCATAAACAATATCACCCTAGTAAATTATATGAAAAAATATAAGACTTAAGACATCTTATATTTGTGATAATTTTTCTTTTATAATTTTATTTACTTCACCCATATCCGCTCTATTTTTTAATTTTGGTGATATTTCTTTCATTATTTTACCAATATCTGATTGTGCTTTTGGATTTACTACATTAAATGCTTCATCAATTATAGAATTAATTTCCTCCATAGTTAATGGTTTTGGTAAGTATTCATTTAATATATCAATTTCTTCATTGTATGAATCAATTAAATCTTGTCTTCCAGCTTTTTCAAAATCTTTAACAGCATCTTTTCTTAATTTTACTTGTTTAGTAACAATGCTTAACATCTCTTCTTCGCTTAATTCTTTTTTAGAATTTATTTCTTCCATTTGTATTGCTGCCTTAACAGATTTTATTGTATCTGCTTTCTTTCTGTTGTGTTCTTTCATCGCACTTATTAAATCTTTTTGAAGTCTTTCTTTCATATTATATTCTCTCCTTTTATTTAAAAAAGCAGTATTAACTGCTTAAATTAGTCTCTATCACGACTTTGTTTTTTTCTACTATTTTTAATACCAGCTTTTTTAGCTTCTCTTCTTTGAACACCAGGTTTAGAATAATGTTCTCTTTTTTTACATTCAGAAGGGATACCACTTTTAGCTACTACTTGCTTAAATCTTTTTAAAGCGCCATCAATATTTCCGTTTTTTACCACTACTTTAGTCATTCTTATCCCTCCCTTCATATTAACTAAACAAATTATATCACTTAGAAGACTTTATTTCAACAATTTTTTTAAGTTTTTTAGTTAAATGTAAAAGAAAAAGTGAGAATAATCCCACTTTTACATACTTTTTGAAACATTTTCATCTAATGATTCTATTTTGTTAAATAATTCTGGTGATATTTCTTCTATAGAATACATAACTATCATATCTCTTGATATACCTTTCATAGTTGGAAAAACTCTGTCAGTTCCTTTGCATCCATATGAAGATGAACGCTCTTTAATAGTTTCATAACCACTATTTAATTCCTCATGTATCTCACGCTTATCACTATAAATACAAGCTCCTTTTAACTTCATATTTTCAAAACAAAAAGAATCATTATTAAGATTAAACTCATAATTAGACATATTTAATAAACCATCTTCATTAAATGAATGTACATATTTTTCTTTTTCATTTTTAACAATTAGATTATTATCTTTAGTAACTGCTCCACTTGCAATACCCTTACCAAAGAAGAATACTTCAGAAGCATGAGTGCATTCAAGTAATCTATGATTTCCTATCAATTTTTTATTTGCATAATTTAGTTCTTCAGAATTATTCAATTCATCTCTTAAAAGACTCAATAAATTCAGTGTTATTCCTTCATTCTTTATATTTTCTAATTCAAGAAATCTCATTATTATCGCTTTATTTAAAAGTAGTTCTCTTTCTTCATCCTCCATTAATTGACCTGACCTCTTTAAATCATTTCTTCTTTCTAACATAAAATTTAGCTTTTCTTCTACATCATGCACTCTTGTCATATCTTCTAATTTCTTATTTACTTCTTCCATTTCTTCAATATTTTCCATATAAACCTCCTATATATTATATTGTACATCTTTATTGTACCCCCCCAAGCATTTTTGTCAAGAGATATTTCACATTATATTTTGAATGAAAATAATTTGCTTAAAGTCCGATTTTAATTAATGTACAAGCTTAACTTTCAACTTGTTAAATATAGAAATAACATTCACCTTATTTTGATAGTTTAAAATCAATAAACATGCAAAAAACTCCAAAACTAAATTGGAGTTTTTGTAATTTACCTCAAAATAGAAATAGGTTTTTATATATTAAATCTTATTTTTAAACTTAAATTTAAAAGCCACACATATTATTGTTAACTAGTCTTCTTATACTTGAACCAAGGGCTCTTCCCATATCAACAAATACATTAAAGCCTTTAGCAAGTGCACTAAAAAGACTACCTGAAATTGTTCCACCACCACTTATATTCTTCATTTCTGAAGTACTTAACTCTTTCATATTACCTCCTATCTGCATTTATATGGCCTTGTAAAACCATCAAAAATACCTGATATAAATGATATAACACCTGCGATAACTGCCCATGCAGTCGCAGACATTCCACCACCTTTTATACTTTTCATTTCATTTTTACTTAACTCTCTCACATTTTGTACCTCCTTTAATTTCAAATACTTTATTAAATAACTTCAAATTATCATATCTATGTGAAATTAATATCAAAGTTACATCATATTCCTCTTTTACTTTTCTAACTATATTTTCTTCACTTAGAATATCAATACCGTTTGTAGTTTCATCTAATATAAGTACTTTTTTATTTTGTAGTAACGCTCGTGCTAATAATATTCTTTTTCTTTCTCCATCTGATACATTATGACCATTTTCTTCTAAAAGAAAATTTAGGGATATATTCTTTTCTTTTAGAAATTTATCAATACCAGTTACTTTAATAACTTTCTCTAATTCTTCATTTTTAATATCTTTATATAACCTTATATTATCTAATATAGTACCAGTAAATATAATTTCGTCTTGCGATACAAAACATATATTATCTGTTATATCTTTAAAACCTAACTTATCAATATTTACATTATCAATAAGTATAGATCCTTTATTAGGATTTAATTCTTTAGTTAATAATTTAAAAATAGTTGATTTACCTACTCCACTTGGTCCTTTTATAAAGACAAAATCATTTTTATTTATAGTAAAATTAATATTATCTATATAGGAGTGACAATTATATTTAAACGATACATTTTTAAATTCGATTTTATCTTTAAATATTAAACCATAGTCTTTTATTATATTTTCTTTAACAAAAAAGTTTTCTAGCCTCTTATATGAATTCTTAGCATTTATAAATAAATTATCTAATGACACTATATTTTTAAATGAAAGAAAGTAATAAATTATTACGGAATTTGCTACTAAAAGATAAGAAAATGATAATAAATTTTTATTAACTAAAGTATATCCTACAAACAAAATTAATATATTTGACCAAGAACTAATTAAATTATCTACAAGATTAAAGTTTAATAATATCTTATTATATTTTATATTTGAATCTAATAAATCATTATATTTATTTTTAAAATCATTTATTCTTTCTTTTTCAATACCACAATTTTTTATTGTATTAATACCAACTATGCTTTCTACTAAATAAGAATTAATTAAGGAATTTTTTTCTTTTAAATCATATGAACGGGAATATATTTTGTTTCTAAAAAATAAATATAAAATAATATAAATAACACTTATAAGGAAGATTAACAAAAATAAATACTTGTTTATTATAAACATAAAAATAAGAATAAGAATCATATACAAAATATCTAATAATGAAGAAAATAAAACAGTATTAACAAATTCTCTTATACTAGATAAATCATTTATTCTAGATACAATATCACCAACTGGTCTACTATGATGATATTTAAGAGGAAGGGATAGTATTTTTTTATATACTTTATTCATTACTTTAAAATTTAACTTTTTATCAAATGATATAATGGCTCTATTTCTTATATAATCAATAATGGATTTTATAACGGATAATAACAAAAATAGAAATAAAATAAATTTAGAGGATTCAAATCCATTATATAAAGCACTTAAATAAAATGAATTTAGTAAAGAAAATATGGACGCTAAGATTGAGATAATAAAAACTAAAAGAAAGCAGGTGACAATAAATTTATTTTTAAAAACACATATATTTTTTTTACTATTTTCTTTTACTAAATCATTTGTCTTTTCAAATGTAATTACAACATTTGTCCATTCTTTTAAAAACATATTTTTATCATATATAACTTTTCCTCTAATAGGATCTTCTACTATGATTTTATCTTTTTTAATATTTTTTATTACAATGAAATGATCATATTTTTCATCTAATTTTATATGTGCGATGAAAGGCCACGATATTTTATTTAAACTATTATATTTACACATATATGCATTAGATTTAAGCCCTAACTTATTGGATGCCTCAACAATATTATAAATGCTTGTCCCATTATTATCTGTTTTAGTTAAATTTCTAAGTTTATCAACACTAATATTCCCTTTATAATATCTAATAATATTATAAAGACATGTTACACCACAATCTTTAATCCCTTGTTGCCGTACAAATTTATGTCTCATTTTATCCCTCCAGCCGTTTCTCCTTCAAATTCCCCTAAAAAAAGTAAAAAAAATGAAAAAAAGTTCAATTTTTTCCATTTTAATTAAAAATATTACAAAAAAAAATATGATATTAATCATATTTATAAAAGTTAGCTTTGATTTAATTTAACATTTTTTAGTATATCAATCATTTCACTAATATTTTTTTCATATTCTTTATGAAGTAACACTTCATTTGAATATAATACATAATTAGCATCTGCTTTAAAATCAATTACAGCAAATATATATACACATTCAGATGAATCAGTATTTGTACCTGTATATTCTACTTTAGTAATAGTTTTATCATCCATATCTATTACTTTTTCTTTTTTAAATAGTTTTAAATCTTTTCTAGTACTTAAGAAATATGAGATTTGTTTATCTAATATTTCTTTACTACTATTTTCTTCATATTCATTTAATGCATATGTAAAAAATCCAATAACTTGTTTATCATTTTTTGTAAGATATAAATCATAATTACTTACTTTTTTCTGCTTAAAATCTTCTTTTGCAGTTACTGTTACTCTACCATCCGCAGTTGTATAAGATGCATCATTTACTTTTACTTCCTCTTTTTTCTTAGTTGGATCTGTAACAGATAATACAAAAATTATTATTAATGGAACAAGTATTGCACTTAATACTACCACATATAACCATTTCTTACTAAAATTCATATTCTTTCTCCTTTTTAATCTTCTATATCATTATTTTCAAATTTTATATCTAAGAATTTTCTACTTGATAAAAAATCACACATATGAACAAATCTTTGATATTTATCATTTGGAAGAGGTAGAACAACATCACTATAAGGATTTGTATTCCATTCTCCCATATGTGATGAAACAACTCTTGTAATAAACTCAAGTTCTTCATCTGTTAAAGATGTTTTATCTTTATTTTCTTTTATATAATCACATACAATTATAGGATGATCAAACCTAGTATATTTTTCTTCGATTACTCCATGTTTAAGTCCATCATGAATCATTATAGAAATAATAAGTAAATCCTTTTCATCACTAGTAAATTTATGTCCAATACTATTATTGTCCAAAAGTTCTTTTGCTATTCTAATAGCGGCTTTAGTATGTCTTACAAGTCCGCCATCACCTAAAGAAAATGATGGATGATATTTGCCTGTTGAAGATGCTGCTACTTTAAAAAAATAATCAGGAAGTAATGATACTAATTCCTTTGCTATTTTTTTATATCTATCATTTTTTATATAACTATATTCTTTATTAAATACTTCTGTTTTTTCCATTTATACCACCTAATAAAATAATACATTTCTTTTATTTTAAAGTCAATAGTCTATGCCATACTTGCTAAAGAATATCTTTTAATATCATTAGATGTATTTTTATAAAACTCTTCATCTTTTCTGTTAGAATAACACTCTTTAAATTTTTCTATTTCTTCTATTAAATTATCTGCTTTAATATATTCATTATCCCTTATTTCAAGTTTATATTTTCCATATGAAGACTTAATAAAAGGTCCATCCAAATAAACTGATGTAAAATAGTCCTCATCAAAACAATAAATGTGAACTGTACTTCTACTATCGTCCATTTTATAGACCTTTTTTTCTTTTTCATTAATAATGCCAAAAACAAAATGCTTTACATCCTGTTCATCTTTTTTACTTGATTTAACCATTCCTTCAAAATAACCATTTTCAAGTTTAATTATATTTCCACTCCAACAGTTATTTGTATCAAAATTATCTTCCACTTTCTTACACATATTCCAATATATTGTTATATCTTGTACTTTCATTTTACCACCTCTCGCACTCTATTATTCATTATAGCATAAAATTATACAATAAAAAAAGATATATTATTCATTAACTAAATATGAATATATATCTAACGATAATTTTTCTACATTATGTCTTATTACTCCATCATTTATTGTTACATAATTATTTAATATAGTATCACAATCAATATTTTCTTTGTCAAATAAAACAGGATCTTTTTGTTCTAAAGTAGAATATTTTTCCGCTACTTCCTTATCTATAGAGCCAGTATTTGCAACTACTATATCAATTTTATGAGTACCTAAATATGAATTTAACACTTTTAAATGATCACTTACTTTAAAGTCATCTGTTTCACCTGGTTGTGTAACCATATTACAAACATACATTATTTTAGCAGATGTTTTATCTAATTTTTCTATTATTTTCTTACTTAATAAATTTGGAATAATACTAGTATATAAACTACCCATACTAAGTATTATTAAATCAGACTTATCAATAGAATCAAAAACTTCATCACATATTTCTGGTTCTTTTTCATAATAAACTTTTTTTATTTTTAATGGTGATTCTGTTATATAATGTTCACCATTTACTATACTACCATTCTCCATAATAGCGGATAAAACAATATTATCTTCTGAAAAAGGAATTACTTTACCTTTTAAATTTAAAACCTTACTAATTGATTTTATACCATCTGATAAATTACCTGTTATTTGTGTTCCAGCAGTTAAAAGCAAATTACCTACTGTATGTTCATTAAGTTCACTATTACTACTAAATCTATAATTTAAAAGTTTTTCCATAAGTGGTTCTGTTTCGGATAATGATATCATAACTCTTCTAATATCACCCATCGCAGGTATATTAAATTCTTTTCTAAGTTTACCTGTACTTTTACCATCATCACAAACAGATACTATACTTGTAATATCAAGTGGAAACTCTTTTAAACCTTTTAAAAGTGTGGACATTCCTGTTCCACCACCAAAAATTGTTACTTTTTTCATTTTACCACCCACTAAATTATACTATAAAATAATGTGTTTTAACAATATTTTTTTATATTTTATTGAAGTGGTAAAAGAATTATGATATATTAAAGGCGTATTATGTGGGGGATTTATGGGTATGAATGAAGAAGTAAAAGAAATATTTAAAACAAACAAAGCATATAAATTAGATGATATATGCAAAAAAATTAAAACAATGAGTAAGGAAGATATTCAAAAAGAATTAAATGAACTTGAATTTAATGGATTTTTAATAAAGGAAAATAATAAATATAGATTATTTCCAAAAGATTATAAACTTGTTAACATAAGAATAGATACAAATGGGAATGGATTTTTCTATGTTAATGATGATTTTTATGTTATCGAAGAAAAAAATTTAAATGGTGCATTAAACGGTGATTTATGTACAGTTAATATGTTTACTGGTAAAGTACATAGTATTGTTAAAAGAAAATCAAATTTAGTAATATGTGAAGTCAAGGATGGAAATTATATTATTACAAATAATAATAAAAATTATCTTATAGAAATAGAAAATTCTAGTACAAAGGGACTTGTTGATGGAAATATAATTCTTCTTAGAATTAAAAATTATGATAAAAATACTTTAAAATGTAATTTAGTAGAAGTATTAGGTCATGTTAATGATCCTGATATAGAACTTAAAAAAATAGCAATTGCTAACAATTTTAATATTGATTTTAGTAAAGATGCGATTAAACAAGCAGATTCAATTAAAGAAACTGTACAAAAAGATGAATTAGAAGGAAGATTAGATTTAAGGGATAAATTAATTTATACTATTGATGATGATCATACAAAAGATATGGATGATGCTATTAGTATTGAAATTAATGATAAAGGAAATTATGTTATTGGTGTACATATCGCAGATGTTTCACACTATATAAGACCAAATACTCCACTATTTAATGAAGCTATGCAAAGAGGAAATAGCCTATATATGCTTAATACTGTTATTCCTATGCTTATGCATAAACTATCTAACGGAATATGTTCACTTAATCCAAATGTTGATAGACTTACAATTTCATGTATTGCCGAAGTAGATAAAAACGGGAATATAGTAGATTATGATATAAAGAAAAGTGTTATTAATTCAAAAAAGAAAATGAGTTATTCTGATGTAAATAAAATACTTATGGATAATGAAGTAGTACCTGGATATGAAAAATTTATAAATAATTTAAAACTTGCAAATGAAGCATCCTTCACACTTAATAAAAACTATAAAGAACATGGTTACATACAATTTGGTAATAATGAAATAAAATATACTGGTGAAGAAGGAAATGAATTTAAAAATGTAGAACATAGAGCTGCAGAAAAAATAATTGAAGACTTTATGCTTTTAGCAAATAAGATAGTTGCGACAAATTTCGAATATGTTCCTTTTCCATTTAGAGTACATGAAACTCCTGATACTGATAAAATTAAATCTGCATTAAATTATTTAAAAAATCTCGGATATAATATTCCAAATATTAATAATATAGATAATCCAAAGGTACTTCAAGGAATATTAAAAGGATTATATGAAAGTGGTGACTACTCTATTACATCACAATATATATTAAAATCACTAAAAAAAGCAAGTTATTCACCTGAAAACGATGGACATTTTGGATTAGGATTTAATGCTTATACACACTTTACTTCCCCTATTAGAAGATTTAATGACTTACTTGTACACACTATTATTTCAAATTATTTAGGCAAAAACTTTAACACTGAAGAAATTGAAGAAATAAATAAAAATCTATATAAAATGTGCGAACATATTTCAGAAACAGAAATAAATGCTGATAATGCTGAAAATGAAGCATTAAAATATAAAATGGCCGAATTTATGGAAGATAAAGTTGATGAATATTTTAATGGAAAAATAGTTGATATTCACCCTAAATATATAATTATTAAGCTTGAAAACAACATATATGGACTAGCATATATTAACACAATTAAAAATGGTGGTTATTATTTTGATGAACATGACTATGTTATAAAATCAAAAAATAATAAAACAGCTTATAAACTTGGTGATTATGTTAGGGTTAAAGTAATTGAAGCTGATAAAGATTTTAGAAAAATTAATTTTAGGATCACTGAAAACTTAAATCACTTAAAAAATAAAATTGAAAATGAATATATAAAGCATGAAATGGTTGAATTTATGGAAAATAAAGTGGGTGAATATTTTAATGGCAAAATAATATATGTTCATTCTAAATATGTAATCATTAAACTCGAAAATGGTATATGTGGATTAGCTCATATAAGCACAATTAAAAATGGCGGTTATTATTTTGATGAACATGATTATGTGGTAAAATCAAAAAATAATAAAATAACTTATAAACTTGGTGATTATGTAAGAATTAAAGTAGTTGAGGTAAACAAAGATTTCGGGAAAATTAATTTTAGAATCACTGAGAATTTAAACAACTTCAAGAATAAAGATAGCGATGAAAATGAAAAGATAAAGAAATTAACAAGAGACTAATGTATTCAAAATGTCTCTTTTTTTCTATTATATTTTTATTTTAAATGTTTTTAATATCTCTTTTTATACACTAATATTGAATCTTTTATATCATCTATATCAAACTTTATTCCTTTAACTCCTTTAAATGAAACAAATTCTGGATTATATTTTTTCAAAACCATTAATGTTTTTTCTAAATCATATATAAGCTCCCAATCTTCCTGGTACTTAGTTGTTGAAATTGTTTGATATAAATAACTTATTAATAAAGTACCATCATTTTTAAGTATTTTATCCATCTTATCAATCATTATTTTAAGAAAATGCCTTGATAAATATGTTCCAATATTAGATAACCAAATAATATCATATGATTCTGGTAATTCTTCTTTAAAAATATCTCCAATTATAAAGTTTGGATTTACTCTCTTCAATTTATTTTTTATCTCTTCATAATTTTGATTATTTAAATATAGATTTGTTTCTTCTATCACATATGTTCTATCCTCATCCATTGAAAACAATTTATTTCTTATTTGTTTTCCTGAATATGTATTAAATAATTCATCCCAAAATATATATGATTCATAATCTAATAACCTTAATGTAATTTTTAACTTTTCATAATATTCTTTATTAAAAACATTATTATTATCTTTAAATACTTTTGGATAATCTTTATATCTAAAAAAATCATAAAATTCATTTTTTGATAATACAATAATTGCGGCAGCCTTCAAATAATAATAAAATTTAGTATATGGATTTATGTCCAATACAGTCACATCATTACAATCTCTATAAATAGCATTTAATACTTGATCACCAGAAGAACCCATAGTAAATAATTTTTTATTTTTTAAATTAAAGGTATCTATGTAACCTGATATATTTTCTGTTGCAAAAGGATAAATTCTTTCAAAACCTTTATTAAACGCTTTATCATATATAATTTTACCATCACATCTGTCTATAGCACTATTTAATATGTTTTCAAAATTTTCCATGAAATTACTCCTTTTTTATTTATTGGTTATTATACATTAAAAAATATTACATTTCAATTACTATTAAAAAAATATATAAACAACTAATTTTAAATTTTAGATATTTGACATAAATATTAAATGTATATGTATATATGAAAAAAAACCAATCAATACTGACTGGTTTCTTATTATCCAATTATGGTGCGAGTGTCGTAGATATCTACAACTTTTCACAAGTACGAATGATGTAAATATCACTCATTAAACTCATTTTACCATAAAAATTATAAAATGTCCCGTTAAAATTGACTTTTTAAGATTTTTTGCTATAATAATTTACACCAAAGGGGGGGGAAATACATGGATGATGTTATGGATTATATTGGATTAGCCAATATATATGAAAAAAAAGAATGTATCATTGATGGAAAAAAACAAATATATTATGAAAAAATTGATTGTGCCTATGGTTTTTGGTATAACTTTAATAATAGTTGGAAAACTTTTGTTGTTTTAACAGGTAAAATTGCTGGAGAAACAATAGGTTCTAATTCTATTTATGATTATTCTTCATTTAGAACTCTTAAAGAATTAAGTGTTGAAAATAATCATATATATAATTATAACAAATTTAAGAGTATGAACAAATATCGAGATTTTATTGGTGACTATTTCACTTATGATTCTCATGAAAGAACGTTTACACGTATAACTAATCAAGATTTATTACAAAAAATACGAGGTACCACTAAAGATTATGATGATACAATTTTAAATAACGATACCGATATATCTCAAATGTATTCTGCAATTAAGAAAACAATTATTTCTCAAGATGAACAAATTATGCAAATATTAACATCGCTTTTTAAAAACCAAAAAGTTATAAATTCATCACTTGGTCTTGATATGAAAGCAAAATTAAAAGAAAACATTATTGTATATGGTTCTACGGGAACAGGTAAAACAGAAATTTTAAAGAGAATTGCTAATATATATAAAATCCCTATCGTTATTGAAGATGCAACATCTCTTTCTGAAATAGGTTATGTTGGTAGAAATATTACAGATATGTTAGAAAACTTATATTTGGCTGCTGGTAAAGATATCGAAAAAGCTCAAAAAGGAATTTTAGTTATAGATGAATTTGATAAATTAGCAGAAAAAGATAAGAGTTCTAAAGACCATGTTTCAAGAATTGGAGTTCAAAGATCATTGTTAAAATTATTAGATGGTTCAACATTTTATTTTGAAGATAAAAAATTTGATACTTCAAGACTTTCTATAGTTGCATTAGGTGCATTTACAGGAATAGTAGACAATGATGATTATTCAAATGTATCATCAAAAGATTTTGTAAAATATGGGATAATGCGAGAGTTAATGGGTAGGTTCTCAAAGTTAGTTGCTATGAATCCTTTATCAAAAGAAGATATTAAAAAAATATTAACAGAGTCTGATTTTAGCCCATTAAATACATATAGATTATTATTTGAATCTATGAATATAGAATTTTCATATGATGAAGATTTTATCGATTACATTGCAGAAAAAGCTATCGCATTAAATAGTGGTGCTAGAAGTCTAAAAACAGTTTTTGATGATACTATTAGTAGTGCAATGTTTAGAATTTTTGCTGGTGAGTATTCCTCTATAAATTTAACACGTCCAACTAATGATGAAAAACCATATGTATTAACGAAAAAAAGATGATTACATTTCAATTTCATAATCATCTTTTTCTTTACTTTTATCATTTTCTTTATTCCAAATATAGTCATCTTTAATTGATTCAATAGTTTTATCACTAAATATTCCATGAGTATATAAATTTTTTGAAAAATTCCAATAATCTTCTCGTTCTTTTTCTTTTCCAAACATTTTATCTTTGATAAATTTAACTAATCTATCAAATAGATTTTCAAAGAAGTTAATAGTAGTTTGTAGTTTAGAATTTTTTTCTTTAAGATCATCAATTTCATCTTCTTGTTTATCTATCTTTTTTTCAAGAGATTTAACTTTTATATTTAAGGCATCATTATTTTCAGTTAGTATTTTAATCTTTTTCCTGTTTTCTTGAAGTTCAGTATCTACATCATTTAAAGTAATAGATAGTTTTTGCATTTTCTTATATTCCTTATTGGTTGAATCTACTTGCTGAATAAATTTATCAATTTTATCTTTATCATCTTTATTTAAAACATATTTATCTTTATTAGTAAAAGTAGTTTTTAAATTATTAACTATATCCTTAACCTCATTAGAATTATTATCTAGTTCTACTGATTTAATACCCGCTATTTCTAATCGCTCTTTATTTTTAGATAATTCTTCTTGCATTTCAATATAGTTTCCCATATCTTTAACATTTATATCTTTATTTCTACCTTTTTGTTTAGTTTTTAAAACATTATTTAAGCCATATTCTTTATTAAAACTAGCAATACATAAAGTTCTCATTTTATCTTGTAGTTCTATTAACTTTGTTTAGTAAATACATCAGATTTACCAACTTGTTTAGACATGCCATTTTTACTTTTATATTTAATAGGGACGCCAACAATATGCATATGTGGACTAGTTTCATCATAATGAATAATTGCACTTGCTACTTTAAAGTTAGGAATTAAAGTCTCTAAATCTTTAACTTGTTCTTTATATACATTAGACATCTTGTGCTTAAAACTATCGTCTTTAGTATCCCAATATTTTTTATCTCCAAGTTCAATAATAATTTCACAAGCTAAATCATTTTTAGAATTATCACTAATCTTTTTGAAATAGTCATCTATTTTTCTATCATCTCTTGTTTGTTTAGAATTGTATTCTAATCTTGCACTCTCAAATTCATCTTTATATAATTTTTGAACATCACTATATAAAGAAGTTGTTCCTCTAACTATTTCAATTAAATGCTGTTTATCATCATACTTACGATAATTATGTTTATCAACACGCGATAATTGTCTAGCATTTTGAATAGCATTATTTGATAGAGAAATAGTTCCGCTAGCATTAGATTTTGCTTTTACTCTTGATACATTTTTTCTATTTTTATCACTACCCAAATGTATCGAGTATGCAAGTTCTGACATATATAAATCACATCCTTTCTTTGCACTTATTTTGTTTATGACAAAATATTTAACCCCCTAGGTATTTTGACACAAGCATCAAAATTACCTGTGGGCTAGGGATTCCCTAGAACCCTTTTGAAACTTATTTCGTAATAAAGTTACCAGCAATAAAACAAAATTACATAAGTCTTATAAAATGCTTTTCCTACTTTCACGAGTAAATTCGCAAAACGTGTTCGCATTTTATTCTTCTACACTAAGCAATTCCTTTTTAACAGGTTTAACACCAATTTCAATAGGAATTGGCTCTCTCATATAGATAACACTATCGTTTGTTTCATCTGGCATATAATCAAATGCACTATCTATATCTTGCATTAAGAATTCATTTCTACCACGAATATAGATTATTCCATATCTATATTCTTTCATTTTCATATCAGGATCTATTTTACAATAATCTTCCATAGGAAATATTCTTATAATTGCTCTATTATCTCTTACATAATCAAAGTAAAATACTTTATCTTCTACATAATAGATTGCTTCTTCAAATCCCACATCATAGTATTGTCGGAGTCTCATAATATGTTTACCAATTTTATCTTCTGGTAAATAATTACTAAATCTTAAATAGACATAAATTCTCTTGATAAACATTCTATCACTTTTTAAAGAAACGTCAATTCTTGTCAAATTAAATGCCTTTTAAATAATCTTCTAATTCTGATAGTTTAATCTTTTGAGATAAATTCTTGATATAAATCTCATTAGAATAATTAAAAGCAAGAAATGTTGTACCTTTAATAATTATCTTATGTGGTTCAATATAAGTAAGATTAGTTTTATCTACTTTATGAATATAGCCATTAATAAAAGTAGGGGTAGCATGTGAAAACTCACAAATAAATTCTAATCTTTGTTTTAAAGATTCTTCAATTGTTATTTCTTGCTTGATAATATTTATCATAAGCACCATCTTTTCCTAGTAGGATGATTTTTTATAAAACAAAAAATCAACCCAAATTGAGTTGATATTTATATTAAAAGTTCGAATAGTTCGAACAGATTCGTCACTGGTGCCCCAGAAGGGATTCGAACCCCTGACCGCCGCCTTAGAAGGGCGTTGCTCTATCCAACTGAGCTACTGAGGCACTCAAATTTGTATCCTTAATCAAAGGACAATAAGATTATAACACTTTCATTTATCACTGTCAATACCATTTTCTTTAATTATTTTGTCACTTTCTCACTATTTACAAAAAAGTTAACTTTATCTACATTATAGTTATCCATAACAGAATATGAAATACTATATATTACCTCTTCTAATACTTTTTTATTTTCATTACTATCAAATAAATACTCATTAAAATTTAAATCAATCTCATTTTCAGTTAAATTATAATCAATAAGTTTAGTATTATAGTTTAAATAACTCATAAGATTACTTTCAAAAGAAAACTTACTAGCAAGTTCATCAATTATTATTTTTATTTTTTCTTCATCATTATTTACATACTTTGTTACTGGTACATAATAAACATCATTATTATTAGTTTTATTAGTATAATAAATTGTTACTTTATTAATACCTTTAATGCTATCAATATCATATGTTTTATTTATACCGTAATCTCTTGTAAGTTCTGTATCTAACATTATTCCTGTTTTAGGAAGTTTTTTTAAATTTTCACCATCTATCTTAATAATAATTTTATCAATACCATCTATTGATGTAATAGAATATATTAATGATTCTATTACTTTTTCTTCATTTTCACTTTTTACATCAAGTACATTTGAATTAAAATTTAATGTTACTACATCATTATTTATTTCTTTTCCTAATAGTTTTGTATCACTAGGAAGTAATGCACAAAAACCATTTGGAATTTTATCTTGATATTTTCCATCCATCTTCATTGCCTCTATTAATTCATCTATAAGTAAATCTTTTTTTAAAGATGAAACCTGAATATTAGTTTTAGCAACATAATTATTTTTATCAATTAAATAAATATCATGATAATTAATATTTACTTCCTTACTAACCTCTTTATCTAAATCATATTTTTCTTTAGTAGGAAACAAATAAAATAAAAAGACTACTAATAAAAGAATCGTATATTTACTTATTTTTTTCATAGAAAATCTTTTTATCATTTTCATATCACCTAAAAAATTATATGCTTAATTTTAAAAAAAATGAGTTTTCTTATAAAGAAATCTCATTTAATTTGAGTAGTTCAATAACAGCACTGCTTCTTCCTTTGACACCTAGTTTTTGCATAACATTAGAAATATGATTTCTAACAGTTTTTTCGCTTATTCCTAGTTTCTCAGCTATTTCTTTTGTTGTATAATTTTTTATTAATAGTTCAAACACTTCTCTTTCTCTTTTTGTTAATATTCCTTTGCTCATTTTTATCCTCACTTTCTCTTTAGAGGTGTATATATATATAATTACTCATATTATCATATGTAAAAAAGTTTTTTATGTTAAAAAAAATAACACTAAAGTTATTTTTGAAATTTAATTGATATATACATTTTTGAGTCAAAGTTACTTTGAACTAAATTCATTATATCAGTTGCAAGTTTTGCATCCTGATTTTCTTTTATAACTACTACTCTAACTTGATCATCTTTTATTTTAACAAAATTTTCTAATTTTAGTTCATCTTTTATTTTAGTACTAATTTCTTCTTCTTTACCCTTCAATATATTTATTGTTTTTAATTCTTCATATGCATTATTTTTTTCTTCACTAGTTGCGTCCTTTTTAGTCAGAATTGTTTGCAGTTCAGTTATTTTTGCATTTCTTTCTTCTTCGTTTTCAACTTTTAAAGTAGATATTATTTCATTTTCTTTAGTACTAGTTACTTCTTTAGTTTGTTTACTATTATCAACATTTTTACTCGCTGTTTCTAAAAATTCTGACGGCATTGTTATATAATACACACTTAATACTAAAATTAAACTAAATAATGTTAAAATCCAAATACTTTTTCTATTTATCATATCTATTCCTCCATATATCTACTAATAAAATATATGAAGTTTTTTTATATTATAGTACAAAAAAAATAACAGATTTCTCTATTATTTTCTAGATACATACTTACCATCTTTTGTAGATATAACTACTACATCACCTTCACAGATAAATAAAGGTACTTTTACTTCAAGACCATTTTCAAGTGTTGCATCTTTAAGTGCATTTGTTGAAGTATTTCCTTTAACTGCATCTGTTGTATATGTTACTTTATATTCTACTTTTTCTGGTAAATTTAAACCTATAAGTTCAGATTCAAAATATACAAGTTCAACTTCTAAATTTTCTTTTAAATATTTCTTTTCATTTTCAATTTGTTTTTCACTTAATTCTACTTGTTCATATGTATTCATATCCATAAAATAATACATATCAGAAGTATTATATAAATATTGCATTGTTTTTTTAGAAATATTTGCTTTTTCAATTTTTATATTAGTATTGAATGTTTTCTCTATAGTTCCACCTGTTCTTAAATTTTTAAGTTTAGTTTTCATGAATGCTGCACCTTTACCTGGTTTAACATGTAAAAAATCAACTATTTGATATAAATTACCTTCAACTATAACAGTCATACCATTTTTTATATCATTTATATCTATCATCATAATTATTCCTCCAGACTTTTTATTGTTTGTCTTATTACATTTGCGGAATCTTCTAATTTTTTAGCTTCATCTTTTGTAAGTTCCACCTTCATAACACCTTTAATTCCACTTTCATTAATTACTGATGGCATACCTAAGTATATGTCATCATATGGAGATGAAACAACTAAAACTTTATTTTCATTATTCAATATAGCATTAGTTATATTAACTAGGCACATTCCAATACCATAACTAGTTTCATTCTTTAGTTCAATTATCTTATATGCCATATATTTTGCTTTATCTAAAAGTTTATCAAGTTCTTCTTGTGGCAATATTTCTCTTATTAAAACAGAACCAACTTTAGCACTTGACCAAACAGCAAAACTGCTATCTCCGTGTTCACCTAATATATATGCACTAACATCTCTTATATTTATTTCTAATTTATCTGAAATGAAATATGCAAGCCTGCTAGTATCAAGCATAGTACCACTACCGATTACTTTACCGGCTGGAAATTTAGAATATTTTTTAACTAAATAAGTTATTATATCAACTGGATTTGAAGCAACCAAAAATATACCATTAAACCCTGATTTAATAATATTTAATGTTATATTTTTTATTATCTTACTATTTTTTTTAACTAAATCAAGTCTAGTTTCATTCTTATTTTGATTAGCACCCGCCGCAATTACAACAATTTTAGCATCTTTTGCATCTAAATAAGTACCCGCTTTAATTTTAGTTTTTGAACCTAATGCATAAAGCATATTACTAAGGTCCATTGCTTCACCCATTGCTTTTTCCTTATTTATATCAACTAATATTAACTCATCAATGTTAGAGTTTGTACTAATAAGTGCTGCAGCGTATTTAACTCCAACATTTCCTGCGCCAACTACAACTACCTTATTCATAATTATCCCTTTAATCCTTTTTATATATTCTTATTATTTTTTCTTTTCTTTGTGAACTGTATGTTTCTTGCAAGTAGGACAATACTTATTCAATTCTAAACGATCTGGTGTATTTGTTCTATTTTTTGAAACAAAATAATTTTCTTTTGATAAACCTTTGTTTTCTTTACATTCAGTACATTCTAAAGCTACATGTCCTCTAGCTTCTTTTTTCTTTCCGTTTGCCATTAGTAACTCCTCCTTTTTTTCATATACTAACTAATTATATCACATTATTTTAAAATTTCAAATACTTTATTTGATACTCTTGAACTTATTTTACTGTTTACTGGTGAAGTATATTCAGATGTTGTACTATATCTTACATTAGGAGATAAAACAGTAATAGCAAACTTAGGATCATAACTAGGTGCATATCCTATAAATCCTTTTGATATTGTTGGTACATCTATCTTTCCATCACCATCTGAATCATAGAAACTTTCGGCTGTACCTGTTTTGCCTGCTGGACTTGGAACTGTTCCCATATAACCATATCCTAAACTCTTCATAACAGATTCAAAACCAAGTTTTATTCTGTCTTTATATTTTTGCTCTAAATCTACAGTACCAATTAATTCCGGTTCAATGTTTCTTACTACTTTACCCATTTTTTCATTATTAGTTTTTTCATGAACTTCTTTAAGTAAATGAAGTTTATACCTATTACCATTTGCAGCAAGTGTACTTATATAACTTGCTATTTGAACTGGTGTATATGTATCATATTGTCCTATAGCCATATCAAGTAAATGGCCTGATTCATAACTTGTACCTTTATATCCATATGATTCAACTGGTAAATCTATATTAGTTTTTTCACCAAGTCCATACTCTAAAAATACTTTTCTATATGTTTCAAAAGCAGATTCTGGTACAGTAAGTGGACCATTATAATAATAATTTGCTCCTGCGACTCTCATTGCTGTTTTATACTGGTATGCATTAGAGGAATATGCAAGTGCTTTTACATCGTCTAAATAGCCAAGACCTTTTGTCCATGAACATTTTGCTGGTGTATTTCTTATTTTTACACACTCATCAAGCATTTTTGTTCCTATATCTATTGCTCCTGTTTTATATCCAACGCTCATTGATGCACCTTTTACAATTGAACCTGGAGTTACTGGATTAGTTAAAAGTGCTGGAGTATTATCATACACTTTATATTCACCATTATTAACTACTACTTGTTTACTTGCCATTGCAAGTATTTCACCTGTTTTAGGGTCTGTTACTATTACATGTGAACCATTATAATAAGTAGTATTAGCATTATTCATTTTAGCATTTACTATTTCTTCAGTTAATATTTGTTCTACTTCTTTTTGAAGATTTATATCTATTGTTAAAACAATATCATTTCCTCTTATTCCATCTTTTATAACTGTATATGAATTATCATCATTTAATAAATATGTTGCTTTATCTCCTTTTAAAAGCGATTCATACTGATATTCTAAGTAAGATACTCCTACTCTATCATTAAGTGAATATCCTTCTGATAAGTATTTATCTTTAAGTTCAAATGGAATACCTGATTCATTAGTTGATACACTTCCTAAAATAGTTTTAAATGTATCGCCATATAAATATTTTCTTTCCCATTCTAGTTTAACATTAAATCCATTTAGTTCTTTTACATGTTCTGATACATATGCGAACTCTTCATCACTTGCATAAGTTTTAATTATTTTCTCATCATAATAATAGCCCTTATTCATTAAATAATAGATATAAGCGGCCTTTTTATCTTTCTCATCATAATTAGATAACTCTTCATCTGTAATTCTTTCCATTTTTAGATTATTTATATCTGATATAGTAATTTTTCTTTGTTTTAATAATTCTCTTTCTTTTTCTGTTATTTTTTTATTAACTTTGTCTTTATTATTTACAAGATAAAATTCTTTTAAATTAGTTTTAGCAAGTTTACTATAATCAAGATCTATTTTATCAGCCATTTTATACGCTAATTCTATTTGAGTTTTAGTACTTGTTTCTGGTTTCCTTTTATAGTATATTGTTCTAACTCCAACATTATCTACAAGTAAATTATAATTTCTATCAAATATTCTACCTCTTGGAGTTGATGTACTATATACTTCATCCACTTTTATATCATCTAAACTCTTTTTATATTTATCTTTATTTATTATTTGAACATTTACAAGTTTTAGTGTAAGTGCACTAAAAAATAAAAAAACAAAAATTGAAATTATAATTAATCTATTATTTAGTGCTTTGTTTTCCATAAAAAATCCTCCATAATTATTTTGCTTCATAATTTCCTTTATATAACATATTTTTTATTAGAGGTGTTAAATTTGAATGATTTTATTTTAAAAAGTTATATTGATAAACTATCTATAAACCATATTAAAGAATATGCGAAAAAAAATAATATAGTACTTAAAAATAATGAGGATGAAATAATTTATGATTATATTAAAAAATATTATAAAGAGTTTTATTATGGTGAACCAAAGAATTTACTTGATGAGTTAAAAAGTAAACTTTCTTGTCCAACTTATGAAAAACTTGAAGAACTTTATTATACTGCAAAAAAGATTAAGAAATAATTTTACTTCTTAATCTTTTTCATTTTCTTCATCTATTATCATTTTAAGTTTATTTACCGCACCTTTTATATCTTTATTTACAAGTACATAATCATAGAATCCTGCTTCTTTTATTTCTTCTTCTGCAATCTTTAATCTATTTTGAATCATTTCTTCACTATCTAAATTACGTACTTTTAATCTTTCTTCTAATTCCTCAATACTTGGTGGAAGTATAAATATAAGTACACTTTCTTTTATTAATTCTTTTACTTTTTTTGCACCTTGTACTTCTATTACAAGTATTACATTTATTCCTTCATTTAATTTTTCTTCTATTTTTGATTTTGGTGTTCCATAATAACAATTATTGTAAGTTGCATACTCTAAGAAATCACCTTTTTTTATTCTATCTTCAAATTCTTCATTTGTATAAAAGTAATAGTGAATTCCATGGATTTCTCCTTCTCTTGGATTTCTTGTTGTTGCACTTACTGATAAATGTGCATCATTTTCTTTTAAATATTCATTTACAATAGTATCTTTTCCAACACCACTTGGTCCAGATATTACAAATAATTTTCCCTTTTTCATAGTTTTCTCCTTTTTTTATGTAAATACATTTTATCAAATAAAAAAATTATTATCAATAAGTAAAAAGAAAAAAACAACTATTTAGTTGCTTCTTCTTTTTCTACTACATTTTTACCCTTATAAAAACCACATTCTGGACATACTCTGTGTGATCTAATATCTGCACCACAATTTGAGCATTTTACTGTTCCATTAGCTTCAATTTTATAATGAGTTCTTCTCATTCTACCTCTAGTTTTTGAGATTTTTCTAAATGGTACTGCCATTTTCTTACACTCCTCTCTTTACTCACCTAAGAATTCTTTTAATTTCTCGAGTCTTGGATCAATTTCTTTTTCTACAACCTCTTCATCAGTTATAAATCTCCATCCGTCACCATTAATATTTTTAACTTCAATATCAGGGCTTACAACTTTCAAAGGTACTTCCAATATAATATTTTGCCATATAATTGGAATTAAATCAATAGAATTGTTAATAATTTTATTATTTTCTTCTAAAATATCATCATTTTCTCCAATTATTTCATTAACATTAATGTCAATATTATATTCAACATCCTTTAGTGATATGCTGCAAACAAGGGTCAATATGCATTTTATATTTAAATTTACAGAAAAATTATTCCCTTCTGGATATATATTACCCTTTACTTTTACTTTACTAATTTTTTTAATATCTGTATTTTCTAAAAGTTTGTCATCAATAGTTACTTCATCATCAATTTTAATTTCATCAGTTAAATTTGTAATTAGTTTAGTTAAGTTAATATTCACATTTATCACTTCCAAACATATTAATTATATATTATAATGAAAAAAAAATCAACCTTGCTTATAGCAAGTTAATTTTCTCTTACACTATTATTACTTTTTTAATGGTCTATCTAATTCTTCTATAAATTTTGAATTTATTTCTTCCTTTTTTGGTATTTCATCACTTTTATACTTACTTAAATAATCAATGACCCTATTATATACTTCTATTTTCTTTTTATTGATATTTTTTTCATTTATTTCTTCTTTTTGAAGTTTTATATCTATATTATCAGGAAACCATTTCATTCCTATTTCTTTTAATAATTCTATTCTTTCCTTACTCATCTTATTAGTAACATTGCCTTTAAATGCCTGTCTTTGAGTAATTATCCACACTCCTAATGCAACACCATTTTCATCATATTCATATCCATTTTTTGTTTTAAATGATTGTGGTATTTCTAAATTTCCATAATGTTCAAAATATGCTTTGGCTAGTTCATATTTTTTATTCCATTCTTCCTCTTTATAATTTGTTTCAAATCTCATTCCTATTTCTTTTAATAATTCTATTTGTTCTTTGCTTATTTTATATCCACTATTACCTTTAAATGCTTGTCTTTGAGTATTTATCCATTTTCCTAATGCAACACCATTTTCATCATATTCATATCCATTTTTTGTTTTAAATGATTGTGGTATTTCTAAATTTCCATAATGTTCAAAATATGCTTTGGCTAGTTCATATTTTTTATTCCATTCTTCCTCTTTATAATTTGTTTCAAATCTCATTCCTATTTCTTTTAATAATTCTATTTGTTCTTTGCTTATTTTATATCCACTATTACCTTTAAATGCTTGTCTTTGAGTATTTATCCATTTTCCTAATGCAACACCATTTTCATCATATTCATATCCATTTTTTGTTTTAAAATTAGCTGATATTTCCAAATCACCATAATGGTCATAATAAGCTTTGGCTAATTCATATTTATCCATCCATGTCATTGTTAATCTATCTTGTACATATTCAAGAATTCTAAATAAGTCTTCATTTATCATATCTATATTAAACGATGCATTCTTCAAATGGACATTTCTTTTTTCATTATTACCTGAACTCATATATTCTTTTATTCTATCTTTTAAATTTGTTTCTAATTCTTTGATAAATCCAATATTATTTGATAAATCAATTATTACTGGTGCGAGTAATATTTCAACTAATTCTTCTTTTGTCATCGAATCATTATAGCTTAATTCTCTTTTATTACATTCTTCTATCAATTCTTCTTTATCTTTTTTCATTAGCTCTTCATATTCTTTTGTATTATCTTTTCCTGCAGAAAGTGCTCTTCCTAATTGTTCAAAAAATATAATATCAGATTGGGTACTTCTTCCCATTATTACTCCATCAAGTCCTGGAACATGTACACCTTCATTATATTGATTTATGGCAAACATTATTCTAAGTTTATTACTTGTATCATTTTGCTTCAAGTCTTTATCATTATAAAATGCTTCTCTATTTCTTTTACCATCATTACCCATATCACTTGTTGTCATATAAAACTCATAATCATCTTCTGTTAGTCCCATTTCATGAATCCAATTTCTTGCCTCGGACATTATACTATCCATATCATTTACTCCATTTTCTGGATTAAGTGGGCAAAAATATATGTATTTACCATCTGGTTTTATATTAGTTTTAAATATATCACTTAATCCTGGTGCTTCATGAGCTCTCTTTTTTAAATCTTTTAATAACGGTGCCAATTCTTTATAATCTTTAGAATTAGAATTCAAAGAGTTAATTTTATTTTCTAAATATTCACAAGTTTCCTCTAGAAATACATATCCACTTTTATAATTTGGTTTAGGTAATACTTCTTCTATCATCGCATCACATAAATCATAATTGCTTACGACTTTATTAGAAAATAACTCATCATTTTCTGGATTAACCATATCTCTTTCATATGATGTTCCTCTATCTCTAACTGTATATGCAGTCATGCCGAATATTTGTAAATCTTCATGCGCGTCAATAAGTGTATTTATTCTTTGACCCCAAATAGGAGCTCCTATATGATGAAATTCATCAAGAATTAATAAATCAACATCTAAATCTATAATTTCATCATCACTCATATTTACAAAACTTTGATATGTTTTAAATTCTAAATTGGGAAAATCTTGTTCTAAAGATACATTTTCATTTTGTTCTATTAATTCTTTTTCATGTTCTATTATTGATCCATATGGTACTACATATATTATCTTTTTATCTTTGTTATCAAGTGCCAATTGCAATGCATTAAAGCTTTTTCCTGTACCTGTTGCATGAACTATTGCCGCTATATTATCTTTTTCAAATTGTTGTTTTACTTTTTCATAACTTCTTATATTATGTTCATATACTCCTAATCTTTTATAATCGCTCATTTTATTCATCCTCCAATTTTCTTATATCAAAGAAATCATGATTATCAATTGTTTGGATAATGATAACAACTTCATCATCTCTTAAAATTTGAGAGTTTTCTTCATTTTGTTCTGTCTCAAATCTATATAACTTATCATCTATTTTTATTATAAAACCAATTTTATTAGAAAACATTACATCTTGATTATTTTCTGTTGGTATATATACTTTTTCAATTTTACCATAAAATTTTTGCATTAGTTTCACACCTCATTTACTATATATTATATCATAAAACAAAAAAATCAACCTTGCTTATAACTACTATAAATGATAAAATAAGAAAAAAGGAGAAAGTGTATGAAAAGTATAGGAATTGTCTGTGAATATAATCCATTTCATAATGGACATATTTATCATATAAATAAAATAAAAGAAATGTTCCCTGATTCAATTATCATTCTTGTTATGAGCGGTAATTTTACTCAAAGAGGAGATGCATCAATCATAAATAAATGGAATAAAACAAAAATAGCGCTTAATCATAATATTGATTTAGTTATAGAACTTCCTTTTATTTTTACTAATCAATCTGCAGATACATTTGCTTTTGGAGCGTGCTCTATACTTAATCATTTAAAAGTAGACTATCTTGTATTTGGTAGTGAATCAGATAATATAGATTATATAAAAAATATTGTAAATATTGAAGATAATAAAAAATATCAAGAAAAAGTAAAAGAATTACTTGATAATGGTATAAACTATCCTACTGCTTTATCTAAAGCATTAAAAGATTTTAATATTAATTTAAGTGACAGTTCTAATGATTTACTTGGAATATCCTACGTTAAGGCACTAAAAAAATTAAATAGCAAAATCACGCCAATAACTATTAAAAGAACTAATAATTATAATGATAAAACTCTAACAAAGTATATAACAAGTGCGACAAGTATTAGAGAAAATATAAATAAAAGAAGTATAAAAAAATATGTACCAAAAGATACATATAAATGTTTAAAAGAAAAACAAAGGGCGAATTTGCCTTCGATATTATAAACAACATTTTTATGTTTTTCATTATAATCGCAATGGTTTATCCCTTTTTAAATCAGATAGCCATATCACTTAGCGACAACACATCGGTAATTTCCGGACGTGTTTCGCTGTGGCCCAAAGGTTTTAACCTTGACGCCTACCGCAAGCTGATTCTTGATAAGAGATTTTTCATAGCAATGAGAAACAACCTTGTTTATACAGTTATGAACACAATCTTTTCCATGATTATAATGACGGTATATGCCTATCCGCTTTCAAAAAAGCACTTAAAAGGCAGACAGACGCTTATGACAATAATGGTATTTTCCATGATGTTCGGCACCGGCGGTCTTATCCCGAATTACCTTGTTGTTAAGAATTTGGGACTGGTTGACAATTACTGGGGACTTATCCTCCCGTCAGCATTCAATATCTGGAATATCATTATATTGAAAAACTTTTTCCAGCAGCTTCCCGGGGAGATTGAGGAATCGGCTTTAATAGACGGAGCAAGCAATATGAAAATATTTGTTCAGATTATACTTCCGCTCAGCCTTCCGTCAATTGCGGCGATAACGCTTTTCACAGCCGTTGCCGCCTGGAATACATTTTTTAATGCGCTGATTTACATAAACGACCCCAACAAAAAACTTTTGCAGGTTTACTTAAACGACATTCTCCAGGCAAACACCGCCCCGACAGAAACCG
>ERZ824600.583-NODE-583-length-53885-cov-7.844715_pt1 | contig 53885 bp, 33 predicted proteins | sample MGYA00519933_ERZ824600 | MGnify/ENA primary metagenome ERZ824600 (study PRJEB31778, sample SAMEA3449178) | human gut metagenome | biome: human gut; feature: human-associated habitat; material: faeces | place: United Kingdom | collected 2010/2012 ...
TGGCGTGGTACATCTGCCCCTCCTTGTCGGGGAGCTGTCCCGTGCCGAAGCCCGAAGCCTCGTTGACCATCACGGGCGGCTCCACTTCGAGGTAGCCGGCCGCCGTGTTGCAGTCGAGGAAATAGTTGATCAGCGCGCGCTGCAACCGTGCGCCCTTGCCCTTGTAGACGGGGAATCCCGCGCCGGTGAGCTTCACGCCCAGGTCGAAGTCGATGATGTCGTACTTGCGGGCCAGCTCCCAGTGGGGCAGCGGGTTTTCCGGAAGCGCGGTGTAGCTTTCCACGAGCTTGACGACGAGGTTGTCCTCGGCCGTCTTGCCTTCGGGGACGATCTCGGCGGGGAAGTTCGGCAGCGAGACGATGGCCGACTGCAACTCCTGCCGGGCGTCGGTCAGCTCGGCTTCGAGGCGCGAGGACTTCTCCTTGAGGTCCGCCACGAAGCGTTTGCGCTCCTCGGCCTCCTCGCGGCGGCCCTGGCCCATCAGTGCGCCGATCTCCTTGGCGGCCTTGTTCTGGGCGGCCAGCGTGTTGTCGAGTTCCAGCTGGAGGGCTTTGCGCCGGTCGTCGAAGCTGATGATCTTTTCGATGACAGGCGCGGCGTCCACGCCCTTCTTGGCCAGCTTGCGTGCGGCGGCCTCTTTGTCATCGCGGATTTGCTTTATCGTAAGCATAATATCGTGAGTTTTTTTGTGTTTTCGCCTTACAACCTGCAAAATTAGTAAATTCGCGTCAAACTGTCACGCCGAGACGCCGTTTTTTGCGATTTTATGAAAAAACCGGACTTCCGCCCAAAGCGGAAATCCGGTTTTCGGTTGTGCGGGCTGCGGATCAGCGGGTGTGGAGCACGAGGTCCGTGCGCAGACGCTTGCCTTCGGCCGGGACTTTCGCTGCCGTGTTTCCGGAGGCTTTCGCCGGAACGGCGACGCGTTCGCCCGTCAGGTAGGTCGTGAAGCGCTGTCCGCCGGTCTCGATGCTTCCGGTCCGCGATTCCGCGGCGCGGGCCGCGGTCTGTGCGGACGCCTGCTGGAGGGGCTTCATCTTGAGGGACGAGTAGGTTTTCGAACCGGCGTACTGGCGCAGGTAGCTCGAACTCGACGCCTGCGGCGTGCTGAAGAGCAGGAACATGTAGCTGTTGACCTCTTCGGGTGAGTAGGGGCTTGAAGCCCAGTAGAGCGTGTCGCCGATGTAGCCGACGGCCATTCCGGCGTCGCCCCAGAAGATCGACAGTCCGTTCGAGAAGCCGAGCGTCGCATAGGCGCCGTTGTACATCCCCGCGTACTGGGGTTCGACGATCAGCATGTGCAGCTCCTTGTCGTAGTAGCCTTTCAGCTGGGGTGCGAAGTCGCGCATGTCGGTCATGCCGCTGATGAGCACGTCGCGGTCGTTGATGCGCGCGATGTCCATGCGGAAGGTCTTTTCGGACGACTGCGAATCGACGTCGACGGTCGCCGTGACGCCGAATGCGCCGATGAAGTCCTCCAGGGTCTTCGTCCGGTCGAAATCCTTGGCGAAGTAACCGAACGTCGACGCGCTCTTCGAAACGAAAGCCGTGTCGCCGAACGAGTTGTACATCAGCAGGGCGAGTGTGTACGTGCTGCCTTCGTCGAGCGGGCTGAACGACGTGCCGCGGCCTTCGGGGGAGTTGAGCTGCGCGATCATCTCCTCGGGAACGTCGTAGCCCCGGGATGCGGTCACCTCCTCCAGTGTCATGCCGAGCGCTTCGCACAGGTAGTCGGCGACGGCGGTTTTGACGCAGAGATATTTCATCGCCGCCACATTCGCGGTCTGCATCTGCCAGATGAGCGTGTTGTAGGGCGAGTAGTTGAGGTTGTTCTTCGGAGCGTAGAACTCGAATTCGAGCGATCGGGGAGCATATTCGTCGTTCGGATCGTTCGTGAACCGCTGCGTGTAGAGCTTGCAGGGGTTCTCGATCGAGTCGTAGGCCAGCGCCACGGCGGTGTAGTTGCCCGAGGGAACGTTCCAGACCGAGGCGTCGTCCGCGAGGAGCGTCACCACGGGGGTCACGGCCTCCAGTTTGTCGTCGATCAGCTGCCGGCGCACCTCTTGCTGCCGTTCGGCGTCGGCGGTGATGTCTCCGGCGACGACCGCGGCCTTGTAGTACTTCGTGTATTCGTTGGGCGAGAAGTGGAGTTTCGGAGCCTTGAATCCGGTGCTCGTGGTCTCGATGCCCTCGAAAGCGATCTCCACGACGGGCGTGGTGTCGATGTCGGTGTCGAAGACCAGTTTCTCGGTCCCCTGGGCGAAATAGCCCGACGACACGTAGTAGATCAGGTAGAACGAGAAGGTGCTCTCGCCGTCGAACGTGCAGGGATAGCTGGCGTACGCCGAGTCGTTGCCGGTGTAAACGGCCATGTCGGCGACGTAGACGTACTCGTTGTAGTTCGAGTTGTAGTAGCCGATCGACTGCGCCGGCACGGTGCAGGTGTTGTCGTCGTGGAGGACGAACTTGAACGTCACGCCGCTGGCCCAGTCCTTCAGCCGGAAGATATTGGCTCCCACGGCTTTCTCGACCTCCAGGCCCGAATCGCGGCCCGAATAGTACCCGTTGTAGTGGTAGGTTGCCAGCTGGGGGATCTCTTCGCCCTCTCCGGTGGTGCGGTAGAGCGTCTCCCACTCCAGTTCGTAGGTGGCCGAAAGGGTCACCTTGTCGGAGTACTGCGCCACCTGCGCGGCGTTGTCGCCCGGACGCGCCTCCCGGCTGCTGATGTAGAGCGTGGTCTTGTAGTTCGAACCCATGACGAAGTTCGAAAGGTCGACCTCGACGGGAACCGTCACGGAGTGGCTGCCGTCGGGAATGGTCGCCTCGGCCGGAACCGAGAACAGCTCGTAGTCGTCGTCCTTGGTCGCCAGATAGACCTTGTAGGCGCCTTTGTTGCCCGGACGCGCGATTTCGACGTTGATCACGCCCTGCACGGCGTCCTGCGGAAACTCCTTCTGGATGGACGACTGGATGAAGTGGATGGCCTTCGCATCGTCCTTGTTGGGGGTGTATTGGTCGCCCTCCTGCGTCTGGCTGCAGGCCGCGGTGAAGAGCAGCAGTCCCGCACCCAGATATTTCGATATGTTTTTCATAGTGTACTTGATTTTCAACGGTTCAAAGGCTCGTTAGGGATTCTGGTCCTCCTCGTTGATGTTCGGATTGGCATCCAGTTCGGCTTTGGGAATGGTCAGCACCCAGTCGTAAGTGTCGGCTTTGGTGATGTTGACGTTCCGGCGGTTCATCATCGAAATGCACTCCTCGGAGAAGCCGTCGTCGGTCCGGCGGTCGATGCCCTGGCCCAGGCGGCGGACGTCGAACAGCCGGCCGTACTCACCCCACAGTTCGATGCGGCGGTGGGTGAGGATGTTTTCGAGGAACGATCCGGTCCAGGTCGTGGTCGTCGCGCCGAGCAGCGTGCCGCTGCGGTTGTTGGCGCTGTAGCCCGGGTCGCGTTCGGCCATGACGGTGTTCATCAGTTCGCGTGCGCTCTTGAGGTCGTCCAGCCGCAGGGCCGCTTCGGCGGCCGTGAAGTACATCTCCTCGACGCGCATGTAGATGTAGTCGCCCAGGAAGGAGGCCACGTTGGCGAACGAGAATTTTTTGCTGACGTAGGGCGACTCCTTGTCCGAGGGGTCCCACCAGTCGCGGCGGATGTCTGTCGCGCTGATGCGGTTGTAGAGCTGCTTGCTGATCAGCTTCGGCGCCGATTTGGCATAGGCGCCCTCCTTGTTGTCCATGTGGGTGAAGAACCCGGCGTAGCCGCCCGCCTGGTCGGCCACCTGAATGCCTGCGCCCCACATGACGTTCTGCTTGTCGAGCGAGTTCATGCCGCCCGTCAGGTCGCTCTTCGTGCCGACGGCGTAGCCGCCTTCGTCGATCACGCGCTTGGCCGCCTTGAATGCCCCGTCCCAGTCGCCTTCCGCCAGACAGGCGCGCGACTTGATGCCCAGGGCCACGTAGAGGTTGATGTGCGATTTGTTATTCTCGGCCAGCGTGGTTTCCCTGGCCTTTTCGAGCAGTTCGATGGCACGGTCGATGTCCTGGTCGATACGGCCGTAGACCGTGCGCAGCGATTCGCGGGGCTGTCCGCCCGTGTCGATCGACGTGCCGGTGGTGTAAACCGGTACGCAGGGCTCGTTCCAGCGCGAAGCGCCCGTCAGGGAGTTGTAGGGGGCGCGGGAGAACCACGTCGCCAGGTTCAGGTAGCAGAGCGCCCGGATGGCGTAGGCCTGTCCTGCGACGTAGGCCACGTCGGCCTCCGTTCCGGCCATTTCCGGCTCGGCGTCGATGATGTAGTTTACATTGGCGATCCATTTGTAGTTGGCGTACCAGACGTCGTACGACCGGAAGGCCGACGAAGTGTAGTTGCTCTTGACGTTGTAGCAGTGGTCGCCCCAGAACCAGCCGTTGCCCTGCGACTGCATGATCAGGTCGTCGGCCATGCAGTCGAGCGCCAGGTTGTAGGCCGCGATGCCGAAGCACTGGTGGGTGTTTGCGGTCGTGGACCATCCGGCCGTCCACATCGAGCGGTAGACGCCGTTGACCGAAGTGATGGCCGTGGATGCCGATTTGAGCAGTTCCTTGCCCGAACCCGAGTCGGTCGGGGAGAAATCGAGCATCGAGTCGCTGCACGAGGGGGCTGATAAGCCGATCAGTGCGATGATAAGATATATTGCTTTTTTCATAGTTGTTTTCTCCCGTGGTTAAAAGTTCAGGTCGATACCGAATGCGATCACGCGCGACGGGGTGTAGCTGTAAGCCACCGATCCCGTGAAGTTATACTGCGGGTCCATGCCGTCCATGTGGTTGAACATGGCGATGTTGTCCAGCGTGGCGTAGATGCGCAGCGACTCGATGTCGATCTTCTTGAGCCAGCGCTTGGGAAGCGTGTAGCCGACGGTGATGTTCTTGATGGCGAAGTACGAGGCGTCGATCAGCGAGTTGCTGGTCGTGGCGTACGAGCCGCCCACTTCGAGCATCGGCACGTCGGTCTTGTCGCCCGGCTTCTGCCAGCGGCGTTTGGCGTTTTTGTGCCAGTTGTTGCCGGCGTACTGCACGTACATCGAGCCGTTGTAGAGTCCGTCGTAAACCCATCCGCCGATCGAATAGGTCGTCAGGAACGAGACGTCGATGTTCTTCAGGATCGTGAACGTCGAACCGATGCTGCCGAAGAGTTTCGGCTCGCGGCTTTCGTGGTAGTATTTGCTCAAGGTGGCCATCGCCACGTTGTCGGTGATGTACTCGTCGCAGCGCGTGTTCACCAGCGTCCCCTCGTCGTTGACCGTCTGGGTCCAGTAGGCGTAGTAGAGCTGCTTGCCCGTGGCGGGGTCCACGCCGGCCGTTTTCGGCAGGTAGAAGGTGTAGATCGGCCGCCCCACCTCGATGACGCGGATGCCCGACGTGATGACATCCTGGCCGCCCGTGAGCGAGAGCACCTTGTTGCGGTTGAACGAACCCATCAGCGTCGCGTCCCAGCGGAAGTCGCGCTTGTCGAGGATCGTTCCGCGCAGCGAGACCTCGAGCCCCTGGTTGCGCAGCGAGCCGACGTTGTCGTTGAAGCCCGTGAATCCGGTCGAGATCGGCAGTGGACTGTTGAGCAGCATGTCGCGCGTTTTGCGGTTGTAGTACTCGACCGAAACGCCCAGTCGGCCGCCGAACATCGTGGCTTCGATGCCGGCGTTGAGGTTGCCGTTCTTCTCCCAGGTCACCTTCCTGTTTTCGAGCTTGTCGACGAAGGCGCCCGCATCGGTGGCGTTGGGCCACGTGTAGTCGTAGAGACCCTGCCATGCGTAATAGGTTCCCAGGTTGTCGTTGCCCTGTACGCCGTATGAAACCTTCAGCGTGAGGTTGTCGAGCCACTGGCGGGTGTTCTCCATGAACTGCTCTTCGGAGATGCGCCACGAGGCGCCCACCGACCAGAAATGGCCCCAGCGGTCGCTGGGATGGAAGCGCGACGAACCGTCCGTTCGCCAGCTGGCGTCGATGTAGTAACGGCTCTTGAAGCCGTAGTTGATGCGCGCGAGGTAGGACTCCACGCCGTAGTTGTGCGAATAGCTGTTGTTGTCGGTGGTCGTCACGGCGGGTCCCAACTCGTCGATCCCGCCGACGATGCCGTTTTTTTCGCCGAGGGCGTAGTTGTACTTGTAGCGGTAGTACTCATGGCCGGCCAGCAGGTTGAGGGAGTGGTCGCCGAACGTGCGGTCGTAGGTCAGCAGCTGGTTGAACGTGTAGCTCAGCGTGCGGGTGTTGGTCTTGCTGAGGCGTCCGCCCTGCTGGGCCGCGTTGCCGTGCTCCTTGTCGTAGACCAGCGTGCGCTGGTAGTCGGTGTAGTCCGTACCGAAGTTCATCGTGAGTTTCAGTCCGTAGAGCCGGGCCTCCTCCCTGACCGTCCCGAAGGTGATGTAGCTGCGCGCCGAAAGCGAGTTGCGGGTGTAGTAGGCCTTGTTGTTGTAAAGTTCGGCCTTCGAGTTGAAGCCCTGGGCCGAGGGGCGGTTGGCGTAGCCGTTGTCATCCTCCGATCCGTATTCGTATTGCAGCCGCCCGTCGGCGTCGCGCACGTTGTTGCCGGCCATGTCCTTCAGGTAGACGGGATAGACTGGGGCCATGAACTGCGCCGTGTACCAGACGTTCGACGTGCTTGCGTCCTCGAAACTCTGGTAGCTCGATTCGCTGTGGGCGAAGTTGGCGTTCATGCCGATCTTGAGCCAGCTCTTGGCCTGCGAATCGGCGCCCACGCGGCCCGTGTAGCGGGAGAAGTCGGTGTTCTGGAGAATGCCGTCTTCCATGTAGTATCCCAGCGATGCGACGTAGTTGGCGCGTTCCGAACCGCCGTTCACCGAGACGATGTGTTCGGTGCGTATGGCCGAATTGTCGCTGATTTCGTCCAGCCAGTTCTCGTTCCATGCAGCTTTGGCATCCGAACGGATCTTGCCCGTCGACTGGTCGATCAGCGTCTCCCACGTGTAGTTCTTGTACGGGTTGTAGTATTCGGGATTCTTCAGTCCTCCGATCTGCTGGCCGAGGTTGGCGGCGGCGTAGCGGCTCGCGCCCTCGAAATCCATGCCCGTGCCGTATTGGGCGCTGTTGCGCAGCGCTTCGTAGCTCATTTCGACGTAATCTTTCATGTCGACCAGGTCGTAGCGGGGGATGGCGCGCGAGGCGATTCCGACGTTGCCCTTGTACGAAATGCGGATTTTGTCCTTCTTGCCCTTCTTGGTCGTGATGACGATGACGCCGTTGGCTCCGCGGGCGCCGTAGAGCGCACCTGCCGATGCGTCCTTGAGCACGGTCATCGTCTCGATGTCCGCGGGGTTGATCGCGCTGAGCGACCCGTCGAAGGGGATGCCGTCGACCACGTATAGCGGTGTCGCCGAGGCGTTCACCGACCCGATGCCGCGGATGATGACCGATGCCGCCTCGCCCGGCTGGCCGCCGCCGGAGGCGACCTGCACGCCGGCTACGGTTCCTTCGAACGATTTGGTGACGTTGCCCACGACGCGCTTCTGGAGTTCGCCGCCCTTGACGACGGCGGCCGAACCGGTGAACGACTCCTTCTTGGCCGTACCGTAGGCCACGACCATCACGCCTTCGATCTCGGCGGTGTCCTCCCGGAGCGTGACGTCGATGCGGGTCTTGTTGCCGACAGGGATTTTCTCGGTCTTGTAGCCCAGGTAGGAGACGACGAGCGTGGCGTTGGCCGGGACGTTCGTCAGGGTGTAGTCTCCGTCGACGTTCGTCGTGATGCCCTGCGTAGTGCCCTCCACGAGAACGTTCGCGCCGATGATGGCTTCGCCGTTGGCTCCGGTGACTTTGCCGCTGACGGCGACGTTCTGCGCCCAGGAGGCCGTCGTCCATGCCAGTGACAGGATGCACCAGAGAATTGCTGCTATCTTGTTCATAGATGTACTCTTATTTGATGTTGTGCGTGTTGTGAATGATGGTCCAGAGGTCGCCTTCGGGTTTCGCTCCGGCGGGCAGCTGGACGCTCTCCATCGGGTAGATGAACTTCTCGGGGTTGGCGATGGGTTTCCCGGCGGGCGACCGGAGCGGTTCGTCCGTTCGGGTTGCAGCCTGCGCCTTCGCCCGGGCGGCGTCCGGAGCCGCGCTGGTGGTCGCCGAACCCCATTTGGTGACTTTGTCGCCGACCGTGTTGGTCGCCGTCGCCATGAAGACGTACGTGGTTTCGGGCGTTACGCCGCTCTCCCCGGTGAAGAGGATGGCAAAGCCGTTTCCGTTGATGTAGGGGAGGTACTCCTCCTTGAGGTCGTGTCCGAACTCTTCGATCACGGCCGGATAGTTGTCCGTGCTGACGTTCGCCAGGGCGCTCTGTTTGAAAATCGCGTAACGCACCGTTGCGATGTCGATGCCCTTCATGACGCCGGCTACGGTGTTGTGCGTCGGGCCGTAGTTGGCGTTGGTCGAGGCTGCGGCTGCGAACCACGCGGCTGCGGCCGTGCTGGTCTTCGTGGTGACGGAGTTGACGCAGACCGTTTCGGCGCCGCTCGACGAGGTGGCCAGCGTGAGCAGCGTGTAGGACGTGCCGGCGCTGACTCCTTCCGTAAGTCCGTTGTAACCGTCGGCGCTGTTTACCGTCGCCGAGAGCAGCGCGGGGTTGAACTGGACTCCGTAATTGGGGTCTTTCAGGAATGCGGCGATGGCCTGTCGGTCGTAGGGATCGGAGAAGACCTGATTGAAGAGCTTGGTCGTCAGCGTACGGTAGCGGACGTCCGTCACGTCGTCTCCCTTCCAGTGGGTCCACACGGAGTTGGTCCAGCCGTAACCCGTCAGGGCGAGGTAGGCGTTGGTGATGTAGAACCGCTGCGTGAACCAGTCGCTGCCGCCGTAGTTCGGACCGGCGGAGTAGCCGTCGGCCGTGGTCTTGAACTGCGTGGAGGAGAGGTTCGAGGTGATGTTGCCCCGCAGGTCCATGCCGAAGGCGAAGATCACGTAGCTCAACTCGGGGGTGAGTCCCGTCATCTGGAGGCTCTGGGTTCCTGACTTGAGCATCGAGGCCATGGCCAGCTGGAGGCTGATGCCCTGCTTTTTGGCGTATTCGACGATATAGGTCTGGAAGGCGGTCATCAGCTCTTCGGGCGAATACTTGGCGAAGGTCGTGGCCGGGAGAATCTCATAATAGTAGGTTTCGTCGCTGGAGGCGTAGATGTCGAACGCCACGGCGTCGGAGATGATCGTCGTCGGGGCGATGACCAGCGGCGGAACGTCGGCGTCCGAGGTGACGAACGAGAGCTGTGCGGCTTCCGAGTTGGTGAAGCGCGTGGCGTCGGACGTCATGGCGCGCACCGAGAAGGAGTAGGTGCGGCCCTTGTCGAGTTTCGACAGGATGACCGTACGGTTTCGGGTGGTCGACACCTCCCCGCCGTCGACCGAGAACTCGTAGAGTTCCGCTTCGGGCACTTCGGTCCAGGAGATGACGGTTTTCGACGCATAGGCGCTGCCGAGCGTGATCTTCGGCTGGGGAAGCTGCTCCAGATCGTCGGTCAGCACGTGGATGTAGGTGAAGGGGGATTCGGTGTATTCGGCCGGGTCCCGGGGGCAGGCCTTGACCGCCACGACATACTCTTTCTGCCGTTCCAGACTGTTGAATTCCAGCCGGCAGCCGGTCGTCGAGGTCTCGCTCCCGCCGTCGAACGTGTAGACGTAGGACCCTGCGTCGTCGACGGCTTCCCAGCGGAGGGTGAATCCGGTGGTCGTCAGGTCGCTGACGATGATCTGCGGCTGTGCGACGGGTTGCAGGCCGGAGCCGGTCTCCGCCGCGTCGTCGTCCGACGAGCAGGCGCACAGTCCCGCGAGGGCCGCCGCCGCGAATGCCGCGTATTTATAAAAGGTTTTCATAGGTTTGATTCTCTTTTGCGTTAGTGAATGTGTCATTCGACGGTTACCTCGATCGGTTTGCGAATGGCCGCGCCGTCCGAGACGATGATCGTCGTCCGGCCTTTCTTGAGGCCGGTGAGCTTCATCACTCCGCCCCGAAGTTCGATCTTCACGAGGTCGGGAACGGAAACGGTGTACCCCAGGACATTGGTGGCGGTGAAGTGGTTGCTCAGGTCGATGCTGACGGTGTCGCCCACGCCGACCCGCTGCGCCGGGATGCCGTCGATCTTGGCGATGTTCCGCAGCAGCTTGTAGGTGTCGAGGCTGCCGATGCCCATGTTGCCCAGATACTGCTGGTATTTGCCGGTGCAGTAGCGGTCGACGGACTGGGTGCTGCTCAACAGCGCCTGCCGGAGCATTTCGCCCGTAAGGCCCTTGCGTTTTTCAGCACCGTAGTAATAGCTGACGGCCAGCGCGCAGGCTCCCGACACGTGGGGGCAGGCCATCGAGGTCCCCTGGCTGCCTTCGTAGCCCGAAGAGCCGTCGGCGGCCACGCTCGTGCTGTAAACGCCGCCGTAGGCGTTGCTCAGCATCTGGTCGCCGCCCGGGGCCGAGATCTGGACCCATGTGCCGTAGTTGGTGTAGTAGGCCGGGGCGCCCGTGAACGCGGTTGCGCCCACGCTGATCGCGTTGGCGTCGGCGGCGGGATAGCAGACCTCGCTCGAAGCGTCGTTGCCCGCGGCGAAGAGGACGATGCCGCCGGCCATCGGGCCTGTCTGGTTGCCGTTTTCGTCCAGTCCCGCATATTTGTTGAAGTACTCCATGGCACGCGAGAGCGCCGAGTAGGAACCGCGTGTCCAGTCGGTCACGGAGATGGTTCCGGCGGTGTATCCCCAGCTGTTCTGGCAGATCACGGCGCCGTTGTCGGCGGCGTACTTGATGGCGCGGATCTGTCCGGCCAGTCCGGCGCCCGACGATCCGGACTCCGACTTGCCGAGAATCTCGCACGACATGATCTTCACGCCGTCGCCCCTGCCCGAGCCGCCTGCGATGCCGCAGACGCCCACGCCGTTGTTGTTCACGGCGGCGATCGTGCCGGCGACGTGCGTGCCGTGCATCAGTTCGGCCGAGAAATCCAGTTCGCCGGTCTCTTTGGTGAAGTTGTAGCCGTAAATGTCATCCACATAGCCGTTGCCGTCGTCGTCGACGCCCGGCGTGCCGTTCAGTTCGGCCTCGTTGACCCACATGTTGGCGGCCAGGTCTTCGTGGTCGTACTTGACGCCCTGGTCCACGACGGCGACGATCACGTCGGGATTGCCCGTCGAGAGCTGCCAGGCAGCGTATACGTTGGCGTCGGCGCCCAGCTGGCTCGTCTGCGCGAAGATGTTTCCCGTGTTGTTGTAGTGCCATTGCATCTGCTGCGAGCGTTCGCTCTCGTTGAACGGGAAGGGGACGTTGCGCACCTCGTCTGCGATGGCGCGGGTGACGCTCTGCGCCCCGGCGGCGGGAGATGCCGCGCGGCGGTGGTCCGAAGTTTCGGCGGCCAGCGAGTATTCGATGATTTCGATGTCCTTGCACGAAGAGAGCAGGCTGGCCATCTCGCTCGTCGGGACCGACGGGTCGTATTTGGCGTAATACCAGAGGTGCAGGCCTTCCCTGCGGGTGCGTTCTTCGAAACGCCCGCCGTCCGGGAAGAGCCGTTCGAAACGTACGGTGTTCACCGTGTTGAGGATGCGGTCGATCTCGTCGATGCCGCTGCCTTTCGAAACGCCCTGCGCGCGGCTCTTTTCCACGATGCCGGAGGCCTCGGTCTTCAGTTTGAGGATGATCTCGCCGCCGATGGCCGCCGGGGAGGCGTTGACGATGACGGGACCCGCGGTCTCTTCGCCGCCGCTCTGCGTGTCGTCCTTGGCGCACGATGCCGCCGCGAGGACGGTTGCCGCCAGGAGAAGCGATTTGAATGGATATTTCATAGACGATCAGTTTTTAGTGTTATTCCCGGATGCAGCGTATCTGTGCGGAACAGTCGTGCTCGCCGAGCCTGTAATTGCACCAGTTGGGGTTGAAGTTCACGAAGTAGGCCGATGACTTCGTCGCGTCGGGAGTCGCCTGGGCGGTCCAGTAGAATGCCATGCCGCCCGTGTAGTTGCAGATGCTCTCCGAGATGTAGTCCGTGTAGTAGATGTTGCCGGCCATCGGGTAGTAGTCGCCGGTGTTTTTCCAGCGGCGCCCGCAGTCTTCGTAGGCGTTCCAGTCCCATTTGGCGCTGACGCCGGTTTCGTCGTAATCCGCCGCTGCGCCGCCGTTGGTGATCGAGTTGTTTCCGGCGGGAATGCCCCAGAGATCGGGTCCCGGGACCTTGTAGCCCGGAGGGCAGGGGTCGAAAATGGTCTTCTCGGGACCCCACAGTCCCGGATGCGTGGCCTTCGGGTCTGTTCCCGTGCAGTACCAGTCGGCGTGGCCGTTGTACGGCGATTGCAGGTAGGTCATCGGGTTTAGGATCGAATTGGGAATGTTGGCCGGCGGCGTGGCGAGCACGGCGGCCTGCGCGTTGTAGACCCATGTTCCCGTTCCGTCGCCGATCGCGGTGTTCGGTTCGTTGTAGGCCGGGACGTTGTTGCCGTCGGTATCCGCGTGGTAGGGCGATCGCGAAGGCGTGAAGGGGTCCTTGCGGCCCCATTCGTAGAACATGCCTCGGTTGCCCACGTCCATCGGGGTGTTGTTCAGCGCTCCGAGGTTGCGGTCCATGATCACGGCGGCGACTTTGCCTTCCGAGTCGATGTGGTCGTGCGCCGTGATTTCGTCGTTGCAGACCCAGATGTGCCAGCTCCAGACGATGTTGCCTTTGATGTCCTTCACGGCGATCACGGCGTTGCCCTCCGAACGCCCCGTCGAGAAGGTCACGTAGCCGCCCCGGTAGATCGGCGCGCCGTCGATGATTTCGCGCGACATGGTCTTGTCGCCGTCGTGGCGCGATTCCCAGAGCAGTTCGGCGAAGGCGCCGTCCTCGATGGCGAGTCCGTAGTTGGCGATGTAGTCGCTGACTCCGTCGCCGCCGCCGTTGCCCTTGACCGATGCGTCGAATTTGTAAACGCCGCCGGTCCGGGCGATGTAGCAGTTGGCCGTGCCTTCGGCGCTCAGGTTGACGCTCCGTTCGGCGCGCTGTACGAGCGCGACCTCCTGCGAAACGGTCTCCCCGTTCTTCTCGGCGCTGACCGTGAGTTTGCCCGTCAGGGTTTCGGCTCCGGCGTTGATCAGGGTCTCGACCAGCAGGGCGTTGCCGTCCTGCCGGGCGACGGTGAACCAGTCGCCTTCGGCGGCGTAGTCCCAGCCGTCGGCGTTCGTCGCTACGGTGATCACGGCGTTGCCTCCGTCGGCGTCGAAGATCACTTTTTGGCTCGACACCTCCACGTAGGCCTTGCTTTCGCCCTCCTCCGGCCATATCCGGGTGGTTTCGGTGCAGGCTGCCAGCAGTGCGGCCGACAGCACTGCGATGCTGCATATTATCGTATTTTTCATGTTCGGGATCGTTTTGTGTTCGTCTATTCCTTCCACGTGGTGGGGATCTTGTCGTAGTCCGAGAGTTTCGTACATCCCGCGAAACTGCTCTTGGCGGCGGTGATCGCGGTGAGTCCCGAGGCGGCGGCATTCTCCGCCGTGCGGTCGTACAGGTGGTATTTCACGCCGTCGACGACCGTGTAGGGCGATTCGCCTTCGAGCGACGCGCAGCCCTGGAAGGTCGAAGTCAGCGTCTTGAGCTTCACGGCTTCGTCGAACAGGCTCACCGGAACGCTCCTGAGCATCCCGCAATCGCGGAAGAGATTCGCGACGCTGGTCAGTTTGACGGGGCTGACCAGCATGTTCTTGCCGACCTCTTCGAGCGACGTACAACCGTCGAAGACCGAATTGAACATGGTGGCCGAAGCGCAGTTGAACACCTCCGACCCGACGCGGACCAGTCCCGTGCAGTCGGCGAACAGGCTGGTGTAGGTTGAAATCTGCGTGGTTTTCAGCAGCCCGTCGGGGATCTCCCGGAGTGAGGTACAGTTGAGGAATGCCTTCTGGAAATTGAGCGACGTGCCGTTCAGTCCCGTGAAGGCGTCCGGCGCGATGCTTTCGATTCCCGAGCAGCCGGAGAACATCTCCGTCAGGGTCTTCGTCTTGGTGTTGGCTTCGAACAGGCGCGAGGGAACCATCGTGAGGCGGGTGCAGTTCAGGAAGCACTGGGCCACGGTGGTCGCGTTGACGTTCTTGGCGAAGAGCCCTGCCGGAATCGTCTCCAGGGCGGAGCATTCGGAGAATGTGTTGTTGAAGGCCGTCGCCCCGGTCAGTCCGTCGAAGATTCCGGCGGGCACGCTCTTCAGCGCCGTGGCCCCTGCGAAGAGGCGGTCGCATTTGGCCGAGGCCGTGCTCTTCCCGAAGAGGAGGCCGACCGATTCGAGGGCCGTGCAGTTCTCCAGGGCGTTGGAATAGGTCGTCACTTTCGGGTTGCCGGCGAACAGTCCGTCGGGCAGCGTCGTCAGTGCGGCGCAGTTCTGGAACACCTTGCCGAAGGTCGTGACGGAGGGATTGCGGCTGAACAGACCGGCGGGAGCCGTTTTCAGTCCCGACGCCGCGAATACGCTGGTGGCGGTCGCCAGATTCGGCATCCCGGCGAAAATATCCTCCGGAACGCTTTCGAGCAGCGTGCAGTTTTCGAACAGGCTGCCGATGCTGGTGATCGCGGGTGCGCCGGCGAAAGCCTCCGCGGAAACGGTTTTCAGGTTGTCGCAGTCCTTGAACATCGAGGAGATATTCTTGCAGGCGGCGCAGCCGGAGATGATGTTGGCGCCGATCTCTTCAAGCCCCGTACAGCCTGCGAACAGGCCCGAGAACGAGGTGACTTTGGAAAGTCCGCCGAGGACGCCTTCGGGGATGCTTTTGAGCGAGGTGCAGCCTTTGAAGACATTGGTGAACGAGGTGACCGCCGTATTGGTGGCGAACAGCCCTGCGGGGAGCGTCGTGAGCGACGCGCAGCCGTTGAAGGCGTCGTTGAAGGCGGTGACCAGGGTAAAGCCGTCGAACAGCCCTGCGGGCACTTCGGTCAGCGAGGTGCAGTCCTTGAAGATGTTGTTGAAGGCGGTCTTCGTCACGGTCGTGAAGGCTCCGCTGCTTTTGAACAGCTCGGCCGGGACGCTTTGCAGTTCGCTGCATCCGGTGAAACAGCTCATAAAGGTCGTCACCTTGTCGCAGCCTGCGAACAGGTCGGCGGGAACGCTCTGGATGGCCGTTTTGCTGAATGCGCTCTGGAAATTGGTGACCTTGTGGTTGTTGGCGAACAAGCCGGCCGGGACGGATTTCAGGCTTGTTCCCGAGAAGAGCATGCGGAACGAGTCGACCTCGGGGTTGTTGGCGAACAGGCCGGCCGGGACGAATTCGAACGACTCGGTGTTGGCGAACAGCGAGTTGAAGGTCGTCACCTTCTTGTTGTTGGCGAAGAGTTTTTCGGGAACCGTCTTCAGTTTGCCGTTCGAGAAGATGATCGAACAGTCGGTCAGCTCCGTGTTGCGAGAGAAGAAATCCTCGTCGATCTGGGTGATCGCCGTGCCGGAGAAGAGCGAACCTACCGAGGTGATCTTCGTGCAGTTGTAAAGCAGGTCGGCGGGCACTTCGGTGACCATGTTGCAGTTCTGGAAGCAGTAGGCGAAGGTTTCCGCCTCGGTTGCATGGTCGAACAGCCCGTCGGGAACGGCTTCGAGGACGCGGCAGTCGGCAAATGCATAGTGGAAGGTGGTGACCTTGGCGAAGGCTTCGGTGTTGTCGGAGGGAATCCGTTTCAGCTCGCGGCAGTTCTGGAATGCGCGCGCCATCGAGGTCAGCCCCGTGCGGCCCCAGTTGTAAACCTCCTTGAACTGGTTGCCCAGTCCGTAGTCGGGGATGTCGTAGGAGTTGAGCGACGTCACGTTGCCCTTGACCGAGACGATGTAGTAGCCCGGGTCGGTGTAGGTGTGCGAGGGGTAGGCGGAGGTGACGTTCTCCTCGATGCTGCCGTCGCCCCAGTCGATGGTGGCGTCGATGGCCTTGTCGAACGGCAGATAGGTCTTCAGGCTCGACGAGGTGATGTCGATTCCGAGGATGAAGGCGTCGAGGTCCAGACCGGTCTGGGAGACGGTGACGACCTGTTCGGTCTGGTTCTGTTTGCCGTCGCCGGCCGATACGGTGATGGTTGCGGTGCGGGACGATCCGCTCGAATTGGTCTCTGCGGTGATTGTAAGTCCCTGCTCGGTTTTCGTGGCGGAGAGCCAGTCGGAATTTTCGGAAAGCGTGTACTCCCAGTCGTAGTTGGATCTGATTCCCAACTCTTTTTTGTCGGATTCGGTGGGAGTGGGCGAGAGGGGAATGGTTTTTAGCGAAACGTTGACGTAGACGGCGCGGTCCTGCGTGACGCGGATCGTTTCAGAGACGGGATTACCCCCCCCCTCGCCGGCAATCAGCACGAAGGTCGTTTCGCGGTCCTCGATCTCCTCGTTGGGGTCGAGCGTCATCGTGACTTTGTCGCCCTGCTGTTCGAGAAGCAGCCACGGGCAGTCTTTGGTTTCGAAGATCCAGTCTTCGTCGGTCGACTGCACTTCGAATTCGGCGGTCAGTTCGCCGACGGCGGGAATCTGGAAGTTGTTTTTCGATGCGGCGATTTCGAGCGTGCCGTACGCGTTCTGCGTGGCGGAGATGGTCGCGGTCTTGTCGCCGGCGGTAATGGTGATCGTAGCCTGCTGCTGCTCCTCGACCTTGTTGCCCTCGCAGTTCAGGACGAGCTGGTCGGCGACGTCGTCTTTCTCGATGGTCAGCCAGCCGGCGTTGACGGCGTCGTATTTCCACGTCGTGTTGGTCTGGATGTCCACGACGACCTCTCCGCCCAGGCTCTTGAAGCCGATCGAGGCGTTGCGTTCGTCTTCAGCGGCGAACCATGTGTTTTTCGACGAGATGCCCAGTTCGGCCGCAATGCCGGACGGTTCGTCGCCCGGGACGGGGTTGGTGTAGGTGATCGTCTCTTCGGAGCACCCCATCATGCCGAGCAGTAAAGCTGTCAGTGCATATAATTTTTTCATGTGTGCTGCGGTTTAATGTTTCGATACGGGAAAGGTGCTGCCCGAGGGTGCGATGCCGTCGGCGGCCCGGGTGACGGAGGTCGGGGCCGTGCCGGTGTCGGCCGGAATGTCCCAGTCTACGAGATACATCGTGCCGGTGGCGTAGTAGAGGTCGCCGAACGACAGCCACTGCTGCTCCTGGTATCCGATGATGCCCAGCGTGGTGTACGGCGATTCGAAACCGTTCAGGAGGATCGCCTTGCGGGTTTCGTCCGCGTCGTCGTTGTAGCCCTCTCCCAGCCTGCCGGTCAGCATGCCGTTGTGGAAACCTCCGCCCTGCATGTTGATCGAGTACAGGTAGTGGAAGCGGGAGACCGTCGGGGAGATCTCGCGGGTGTAGCAGAGCCTGCCCAGTTCGATCGACATGGTTTGGGTGTTTTTGTCGTAGGTGGCTTCCACGACCGTGCCCGTCAGGAACAGGTTCTTGATGTAGAAACTCTTGCGGTACTCTTTCTCTTCGACGGTGCAGAACGTACCCGTGCCGCTCACGCCGATCGGTTCACGGCCGTAATACCAGTTTTCCGCATGAAGTCCGTAATATCCCAGCATTTGGTAGTAGGGGTTTTCCTCGCGTGAGATTTGCGAAACGGTCACTTTGCAGGATTCCGTAGCGGAGCCTTTGGTCGCCCGGACGGTGAGCGTCGCATTGCGGTGGGCGTCGGGATTGCGCGGGGCGCCGACGCGTACCGTTCCGCTGACCGGGTCGCTTTCGACCGAAACCCAGTCGGCGTCGCTCGTGACGCTCCACTGGCCGTTGGAGACCACGGTGAAGAGAACGCTCTCACCTTCGGAATCCAGCGAAATTTCCTCCGAAGCGGTGGTGGACAGCAGGACCGTTTCCCACGAGAATGCCTGGTGAACGGCGATTTCCTGTTTGTCGCCGGCCGTTTCCACGGTGATTTTCGAGTTGCGGACATTGTCGGTCGTATTGCTTGTCGCGGAGATGGTCAGCAGGCCCTCTTCGGAGGCCAGCGTCACCCAATCGTCCGGACAGCTCACCTTCCAGTCGGAGGGCGTGGCTACCGCGACGGTGGTCGTTCCGCCTTTCTGGGCGAACGCGACACTACTTCGCGAGAGGACGATCACATCCGCGACCTCCTCTTTGTTCTTGTCGTCGCAGCCGCTTGAGGCGCAGAGGACGAGAACCGTCAATAGCGTAAAGCATCTTCTCATAAAAATTGGATTAGGAATAAAAAATGAATGGGTACGGTATCCCGTTTCCGGAGAACCGTATTTGCTGAAAATTGCATCGTGTGAAATTTTTGGACTTGTTTATTTGCGGCACAATATACGAAAATTTGCCCGAATGCTTTCTGGAAATCCTGAAAATATTGTCGTAAAAGTCTTTTCTTATTGTTTGTTTTTCGGTGTTATGCGTGTGTATAAGGTTGAGTTTTAATGATTTTGAAGAATGACAGCCGTTTTGCGGCTGCAACTGTTTTGTTTGTCGGATATTGTCATCGCAGGGATATTTCCGGTCCGGTAAAAAAATGTGAGTTTGTTATATATTGACCATTTGGGGCGTAAGCCGTTGAATGATAATTGATAATGTCCGTCCCGGCGGCGGTTCCCTCGATTTTCCGTCCGCGACGTCCCGATATTGACCGCTTTTTGTTACTTTTGCAAAAAGAAAAAAATGAAACTCGTCGAACTGTTAGCTCCTGCCAAAGATTACGCTGCGGCCGCGGCCGCCGTAGACTACGGCGCCGATGCGGTCTATATCGGCGGCGCGCGGTTCGGCGCGCGGCAGGCCGCGGGGAACTCCGCGGAGGAGATCGCCCGGGTCGTGGAGTATGCCCACCGCTTCGGAGTGCGGGTCCACGCCACGCTCAACACGCTCGTGTGGGACGACGAACTGGAGGCCGCCGAACGGCAGGCCCGCAGCCTGATCGACGCGGGCGTCGATGCGCTGATCGTGCAGGACATGGCTCTGCGGCGGATGGACCTTCCGGTGGAGCTGCACGCCTCGACGCAGGTTTCGAACCGCACACCCGAGGGGGCGCGGTTCTTGGGCGAGGCGGGGTTTGCGCGGGTGATTCTCGAACGCAACCTCACGCTGGAGGAGATCCGGGCCATCTGCGCCGCCACCGCGGCCGAGGTCGAATGCTTCGTCCACGGGGCGGTCTGCGTGGGGTACAGCGGCCGCTGTTTCCTCTCGCGGTCGATGTCCGCGCGCAGCGGCAATCGCGGGGCGTGCAGCCAGCCCTGCCGCCTGACGTGGGACCTCACCGACGGAAAGGGCCGGACCTGGATTGCCGGGAAGCATCTGCTGTCGGTACGCGACATGAATCTTTCGCAACGCATTGGCGATCTGCTGGATGCGGGTGTCACTTCATTCAAGATAGAAGGTCGGCTCAAGGATCTCGCTTATATCCGGAACGTTGTGGCCCACTACCGCCGGGCGGTGGACGAGGCGCTGGCCCTGCGGCCGGGGCTGGTGCGGTCGTCCGTCGGCGAGAGCGTCCCGGATTTCACGCCCGATCCGTCGAAGAGTTTTACACGCGGGGAGTCCGACTATTTTCTGGACGGAAAGCGCGCCGGAGTGGCGTCGTTCGACACCCCGAAGGCGGTCGGCGAACGGGTGGGCCGCGTGGCGGGCGTTTCGGGCGGCACGTTCACGCTCGATGGTGCGCACGATCTTGCGCCGGGCGACGGCATCTGTTTCCTGACGCCGCGCGGCGTGACCGGGACCAACGTCAACGCCGTGGAGGGTCGCCGCATCACGCCCAATCGCATGGAGGGGATCACGCCCGGGGCGGAGGTCCGCCGCAATTTCGACCGCCGTTTCACGCTGGCCGTGGAGCGCAGCCGCACGCGGCGGGTGATTCCGGCGAAGGCCGCGGCGGAGGCGACGGCCGAAGGGCTGAAACTTACTTATACGGATTGCGAGGGCGTTGCGGCCTCGGCCGTGCGGGCCGTGCGGCTCGACCCGGCGAAGAATCCCGACGCCAATGCCGCCGCACTGCGTGCGCAGGCGATGAAGTCGGGCGACACGATCTTCGCGGTCCGCGAAGCCGAAGTGCGGGGCGCGGAGTGGTTCGTGCCGGCGTCGCTGGCTGCGGAACTGCGCCGCGAAGCGTTGGCGGCACTTGCCGGAGCGCGCCGCGAACGGCGGCCGGAACACCGCATTCTGCCCGAGAATCCCGCCGCGAAATACCCGTCGGAACGGCTTGCGGCCGAGGAGAACGTCACCAACCGGCTGGCCGAGGCGTTCTACCGCGACCACGGGGTGCGGCAGATCGAACGGGGGCTGGACCTCGCGTCGACGACCGCCGGGCATGTGGTCTTGCGTTCGGCCTACTGTATCCGCCGCGAGATCGGCGAATGCCTTCGGGAGCATCCGCGGCTGCGCGGCGACCTGTTTCTGGAACACGGCGCCTACCATTACCGGCTGGCGTTCGACTGCGAGGCCTGCGAAATGTCGCTGGTCGATCCGCTTGAAAAGCGGGAGCCGGAAGGTGTGTAACTATTTATAAAATAATGTATGCAGGAACAGCTGACGCCCGATTTCGGGGATTATGAACTCCTCGACACGGGGGATTTCGAGAAACTGGAACGCTTCGGGCGTTATGTGACGCGCCGTCCCGAGCCGCAGGCCATCTGGAGGCGCTCGCTCGCCGAAGAGGAGTGGCGGCGCATGGCCGACGCTTCGTTTCGGCGCGATGCGCGCAGCGACGAGCGGGGCGAATGGCGTCTCGCGCCCGGAATGCCCGACCGCTGGGTGGTGGAGTATGCCTATAAGCGGATGCGGCTGCGCATGCGGCTGGGGCTTACGTCGTTCAAGCATGTGGGCATCTTCCCCGAGCAGGCCGCCAACTGGAATTTCATCTACGACAACTGCCGGGCTTTGGCCGGAGACGGACCTACTGATGGCGAGCGTGTTGCGGCTGTCGGTTCGGGCGTTGCGCGAGGTGGCGCCCCCAAGGTGCTGAACCTCTTCGCCTATACGGGCGGGGCGACGCTCGCGGCGCGGGCCGCCGGGGCCGAGGTGACGCACGTCGATTCGGTCAGGCAGGTGGTGACCTGGTCGCGCGAGAACATGGAGTTGAGCGGCCTGGAGGGCGTGCGGTGGATCGTCGAGGATGCGCTGAAATTCGTCCGGCGCGAAGTGCGCCGCGGGAGCCTTTACCGCGGGATCATCCTCGATCCCCCGGCTTACGGGCGCGGGGCCGGCGGCGAGCGGTGGATTCTGGAGGACAACATCGGCGAGATGCTGGAGTGCTGCGCGCAGCTGCTCGAACCCCGGGGGGCGTTTCTGGTGCTGAACCTCTACTCGATGGGCCTCTCGTCGACGCTGGCACGCACGGCTGTGAGGCAGGCGTTCGGCGCGCCGCGCGAGGAGCAGTGGGGCGAGCTGTGTTTCACCGACCGGGCCGGCAAGCAGCTGCCGTTGGGAACCTATTACCGGTTTACGCGGTAGGGTTTGCGGGGGGGGGCGCGGGGGATGCGCTGTGTTTTTGGCAGCCGTCCTCAAGTCGGAATCCCGTGTCGCGTTCCGCGGCGCAGGCGTAAGACGCCGGTTCTATGAATACGAGCGCAGAACGGCAGTTGCAGACTGCGAAATTGCAGCGGCCGAAAAGGGCATAAGAAATCGGTTTCAACTTGCCGGGGCAAGTTGGCAGAGCGCAGCTCCGCCCTGCGGAGGCCCGCCGGTTTTAGGAGCTCCCGGAGGCTTCGTTCCTTTTTCCTTTCGGTTCTGCGCCCGTGAGTTTAGACGGATTCTATCAACCTTAAAACACGTGATATGAGTATTCTTGCAGTGATATTCGGAATTTTGAGCGGCTGTTTCCTCGCCGTGCTGGTGGGCATCATCGGCAGCCACCGCCGTATCGGCTTCGGCTGGGCGTTTCTGATAAGCCTGATCTTCACGCCGCTCGTCGGGCTGATCGTCGCCCTGCTGACCGATCCGCTGCCCGGCGGAGGGCAGCGATGGGGTTGTGTCGGAACCGTCGTCGCCATTCTGGGGCTGTTGTTCTTCGCCGCGTTCCTGCTGCTGGCGCTGACGGGCGGGGCCATGCTGCTGGCTCTGTGAAACCCGGAACGGAGATGTCCATACCCCTGCATCAGACCGCCCGGCGCTTCGATTCCGGGATATTCCTTAAAGAAGGCTCTTCCACTTCGGAGGAAGAACCGGTCGGGTATGCCCACCGGGATGACTACGGCGATTGAGCACTCCTCGTCAGCGTGATCTTTACACCGCCGGTAGGACTGATCGCGGTGCTTTTGACCGATCCGCGGACACTTGATCTACTGGTAGCGTTTTTCCAGCTCGGCAATCATTGTTTCGAGCTTTTCTTCATTCGTCTCGAAGTAGCGTGAGTCGAAAGCCCTCGGAATCATACCGAGCCAGTTCCGCACCTTTTTGCTGGCGAGCATTTTGCCGAATACCTTGTCGATATTCGTATCCGCAGACCACAAGGTTTCCCCCATCTGTTCGGGCAGGATGGCTTTCATGCGCTGGTCGTAGTAGATATTCATCGAGTTGTCGAATGCCCCGAGTTCGTTGTAGCAGCGCAGAAGGTCGATGACGATCTGTTTGTCGGCGATGTCGGACGCGATGCCCGTCGTCTTGAACATCTCCAGCGCGTCGGTTAGGAAGCGGTAGGGTTTTCCCATGCTGCCGGTGATCCGCCGGGTATAGTAAGCTACCGTGTCGGCGGGAAGACCGTCGAGCGAGAAATCATGCTCCTTCAGGCGGTATGCGACCCGTTTCTCGTCGTTGTACATCCATTTGTAATCCTGTATAACTTGCAGGTTGTCGCGTAGTTCGAGCGCAACGAGCTGCATGGCCTGCCGCACCTCCCTCTGTTTTGCCGAGTCGGCGATTTTGGCCGTCAGCCACAGCGTCAGCAGCACGCCGCCCGTAACGATCGAGAATTGGCGGACATAGTCGCCGATATTCCACTTTTTAAACCGGTTTTTTAAGGATTTCTTCATGGTGTGTCGGATTAGAATACGTAATAAATCAAGATTCCCGCCCCGGCCGAGAGGACGATCAGCAGGATGGGGTTGACCTTGCGCCACGAACCCACGAAAACACCGCCGAAGAGCGCCCAGCTCCAGGCGTCGATGAAGTTCCGGTCGTCGGGGTTGTCGCCGTGGGGGAAAATCAGCAGCAGAGCCGCGGCGGCGATCATGCCGATCACCACGGGCCGCATGCCCCGCATGGCCCCTTCGACCAGCCGGTTCCCTTTGAGTTTCATAAAAAAACGCGCCACGAGGATCATCAGCGTCAGCGACGGCAGGCAGACGGCGAAAGTGGCGATCGCCGAACCCAGGATGCCGCACCAGGTGTGTCCGGTCTGGACGCCGACGCTGTAACCCACGTAGGTCGCCGAGTTGATGGCGATGGGTCCGGGCGTGATCTGCGACACGGCGACGATGTCGGCGAATTCGGCGGCGGTCATCCACTGGTGCTGCACGACCACTTCGTTTTGGATCAGCGACAGCATGGCGTAGCCGCCGCCGAATCCGAAGAATCCGATCTTGAGGTAGGATATGAAGAGTTGCCAGAGGATCATAGCTGCGCTAATTAAGAATTAAAAATTAAAAGTTGGGAGTCGGCATGTCCCGCAGGCGGTCTCTGCCCTCGCTCAACCGCAAAACTCACCTTTCACCTTTCACCTTTTTTGCCATTGTCAACTCCCAGGCGATGCCCAGCGCGGCGGCCGCGGCGAGTATCCAGATCGGCGACCAGTCGAGCCACCAGATGGCCAGGGCCGAGGCGGCGATGACGACCAGCATCGTCCAGTGCATGCCGCGGGAGAGCGTGAGCACCGGGCCGATGATCAGCGCCACGACCGCCGGGCGCATGCCCTTGAAGGCCGCGTCGACGACGGGGTTCTGGCGGATGCCGGCGAAGAAGATGGCGATTGCAAGGATGATGACGAACGACGGCGTCACCGTGCCCAGCAGGGCCGCCGCCGCGCCGCGCAGTCCGCGGACCTTGTAGCCTACGAATACCGCGGTGTTGACGGCGATCGGGCCGGGGATCGACTGCGCGAGGGTCAGCAGGTCCAAAAACTCCTTCTGCTCGATCCACTTGCGTTTGGTGATCAGCTCGCGTTCGATCAGAGGCAGCATGGCGTAACCGCCTCCGAAGGTGAACATCCCGATTTTCAGGAACGAGACGAATATGGTTGTCAGCCGTTGCATCGTCATTGGCGGGTTTTGCGGCCCAGCAGGTTCATCATCCCGTCGATGTAGGTCATCGGGTGGGTCGGTGCGCCGGGCAGCCAGAGGTCCGGGGTGTGGGTGCCGAAGAACGTGCGGTCGACGGCGCGGCTGTCGGCGAAAAGTCCGCCCGAGCAGGCCTCCGAACCGCAGGCGACGAGGATTTTGGGTTCCGCGACGGCGTCGTAGCAGATTTCCAGCGCCTCGGCCATGTTGGCCGTGACGGGGCCGGAGACTACCACGCCGTCGGCATGGCGCGGCGAGGCCGTGAAGCCGATGCCGAAGCGGCCGAGGTCGAAATTGACGTTGCCCGTGGCCCCCAGCTCCATTTCGACCGACGCGTCGCCCCCGGCCGAGACTTCGCGCAGCTGCAATGCGCGGGAGAAGCAGCGGCGGATTTCGGGACGCACCTTTCCGGCGTCGAACGCTATGCGGGTGTCGCCCGGACGGACGACAAGTCCTTCGCGCGTGGGCGAGCCGATGCGGTAGTCGTTGGTGAAACGGACGTTGCGGGGCGCGATGCGCGCGCATTCGCCGCAGAAGAGGCAGCGGCCCAGGTCGAGCGCAAGGGGCGCGGCCGTGAAGGCTCCCGTGGGGCAGACGGCCGCGGCGCGCTCGGCGTCGTCGGCGTCCCGGGTCTCGGTCAGGCAGGGACGGCCCCGGAATTCGGGGGTCAGCTCCACGGCGTCGAGGTCGGGGATCGCCTGCCGTCCGTGGCTGTGCAGTACGCGTATTTTTGGGAGGATCATTTTTGAATAAATAATTGAACAAAATTAACGAAAAGCCTCGTGACGGCCAATTCTTTTCCGGGCATTAAGTCCCCGCCGGGGCGGGGTGGAGTTGGGTCCGGTTTGTAAACGCGGCGGTACGCAGCGAACGGAGTGTATGAGGGTTGCCAAACGGTGCGATTACAGATCATGGCCGCAGTACGAGAGGTTGAAACTCTTGTTGCAGATCGGGAAGTCGGAGATGCCTTCGCCGCGCACGGCGAGCGCCAGTGCCAGCCAGTTGTGGAGGCTCGGGTCCTTGATGCGGACGGCGGCGATGCGGCCCTCGGCGTCGGTCAGGAGAACGTGGCAGGTCTCGCCGCGCCATCCCTCGACCAGTCCGAACGCGAGCGACGAGGGGGCCAGCGGCGCCGCATAGTCCGGGCGCGGGTGTCCGGCGTTCCCGCATTCCTGTCCGTGGAGGTCGAGCAGGCGGTCGATGTATCCGGCCGATTGCAGCACCTCGCGGCAGCGCACCATCAGCCGGGCCATCACGTCGCCATGCGTTTTGACGATGCTTTCGTGGCGCAACGCCCCGGCGAAGACGCCCCAGGGGTGCGACGTGCGGATGTCGCGGGCCAGACCGCTCGCGCGGGCCGCCTGACCCACGCCGCCGATGCGCTGCATCTCGTCGCGCGGGACGATGCCGCACTGTTCGAAGCGGGCCAGCAGCGAGGGCGACGACTTGATGTCGCGGCGCACCTGGTCGTAGCGGCGGGCGATTTCGCGCACGTTCGCACGGATCATCGCCGCCTTTTCGGCCGTCAGCGGGTGGTCGGTGCCGAGGGGCCGGATCAGCTCCTTGCCGAAGCGGTTGCCGCACCACGCCTGCGTGGTGTTGATGGTCATGGTGCGCAGGGCCTCCGAAGCCACCTGCCCCAGCTGGTAGCCCACGTCCATGCAGAGGGCGCCCGTGTCGGCGATCTGCATGGCCATGCGTTCGAGTTCGAGGGCCGCGGCGCGTTCGCACTCCAGCGCGGCCGGGATTTCGCGGCGGGCGAGTTTCTCGACGGCCCGGGCGAAGGCCGTGGCGTGCGCCACGGCGCTGTCTCCGGCGACGGACTCCGCAAGGCACATCTGCCGCAGGCGGTTCGCGGTCGTTTCGAAGGCCGTCTCGACGTCCCGGTGCTGGTAGCCCAGCGCGATTTCGAGGTGCAGGACCTGCTCGCCGTTGCAGATGAAGCGGAAGGCCCCCGGTTCGATGACGCCTGCGTGGATCGGCCCGACGTTGACCTCGTGCAGCGAGCGTCCCTCCATCGTGTAGAAGGGGTAGTTCTCGATCGAACTGCGGCGGTCGTAACGCCCGGCGGGGAACCGCAGCGGCTTGGGCCACGGCATGCCGTCGAAACGGATGCCGTAGCGTTCCGAGATGTCGCGCTCGAAGGGGTGCATCTGCGGGTGCAGGGCTGTGAGCGAGGGGAGCGCCGTCTCGTCGTAGTAGTCCGTGGCGTGCGAAGTGATCAGCACGCGGCGCTCGGCGTCGTCGAGCAGCAGCAGGAAGAAACGCATGCGGTCGCCCGACGGGAGGGCGAAATAGTGGGCCGCATGGTAGCGTGCGTCGGAGAGTTTTACGCGAAGGTCCTCGTAGAAGGCGGCGTAGGAGACTTCGGGGATGTCGTTCAGCGCGACGGAGGCGCCGGTATTGTCGGTTACGTAGTAATTCATAGCGATGCGATTCGGTCGATCAGTTCCCGGAAAAATGCGGGCTGCCAAAGCCCCAGCCCGATGGCGGCGGCGAGCAGCGACAGCGCCGACCACGACAGTGCGCGGTCGGTCGCCGAGGGGTGCAGTTCGTCCTGCCGGGGCTGGTAGCAGAGGCGCAGCAGGCGCGAGCAGAAGAAGTAGATGACCAGGCACAGCAGCAACATGATGCCCGTGACGAGCCACCAGCGGCCGTCGGCGATGGTTTGCTTGAGGATCATCAGCTCGGAGAGGAACAGCGGCGAGGGCGGGAAGGCCACCAGCACGACCATCCCCGTGAGCAGTCCCACGGCCCCCACGCGGTTGATGTGGATGTAGTCGCCGATGCGGTTGATGCGGTAGTTGCCGTAGACCTGCCGCACGACGGCGATCTGGAGGAACAGGCTGCTCTTGATGAGCGTATGGCAGACGACGTGGAACACGGCGGCCCAGACCCCGATGCCCCCGATGCCCAGCCCGATGGCCGCGATGCCCATGTTCTCGACCGTGGAGTAGGAGAGGAAGCGTTTGTAGTTGTTGGTGCGGCGCAGGAACAGCGCGCCGACCACCAGCGACAGCACGCCGACGAGCAGCAGCACGGATTTCACCCATGGGAAGACTTCGGTCGCGGCGAGCAGTTTGTAGACCCGCAGCAACGCCAGGAACCCGGCGTTGACCAGTCCCGTGGAGATCAGCGCCGAGGCCGGGGCCGGGGCGGCGAAGTTGGCGTCGACGCCCACGGTGTAGAGCGGGAACAGCTCGGCCTTGCAGCTGTAACCGCAGAGGATCAGCAGAAAGGCCGTCTTCAGGTAGAGGGCGCTGCCGCCCGGGGCCGCGGCGGCGACGGTGGCGTAGTCGAGCGACTCGCAGTCGGTGGCGGCGGCCAGCAGCAGGATGCCCAGGTAGGCCATGGCGATGCCCGTCGAGCAGACGAAGACGTATTTCCACGCCGCTTCCAGCGCCTGCGCCGTGCGGCGGTGGTAGACGATGCCCGCCGAGCAGAGCGTGGTGGCTTCGAGGAAGATCCACGTCACGGCGAGGTTCGAGGCGAAATAGGCTCCCGCGATGGCTGTGGTCAGGAGCATCAGCAGGCCCGCGTAGGTACGGGTCTGGCGCAGGTCGCAGTCGTGGAGGCTGGCCTTCGAGTGGAAAAAGGCGAAGGCGGAGACGATGCAGAGCAGGCAGTAGAAGAGCGTGCCCGCGGCGTCGAAGGCGAACCACACGGCCGAGGTCTCGCCGTAAAGCCCTCCGGCGACGATCCGAACGGCGAAGGCCGCCTGCACGGCGTAGAAGGCCGCGCCCGTGAGGCGCAGCAGGCTCCGGCGGCGGACCGTGAAGGCCGCTGCCGCGATGAGGACGCTGAAAATGAGGTAGCAGATCATGGCGTCAGTCCTTTACGTTGGTGAGTGAATCGGCGTCGTCGGCATGGAGCTTGCCGTCGATTTTGGTGAAGAAGATGCCCAGCATCAGCACCGAGATGAGGATGTCGAGCAGGATGGCGAAGTTGATCAGCAGCGGCATCTCGACGCCGATGGCCGTCGAGAAGAGGAAGACGCCGTTCTCGATGACCAGGAATCCGACCATGTGCGAGAAGATGCGGCGGCGCATGACGATCAGGATCAGCCCGCTCAACAGGGCGTAGAGCGCCACGCCGAAGAAGACGAGGTCGATCGTCGTGTCGGCGACGTAGTAGGTGATCGAGGCGCTGACGGCCAGTGCGGCGAGCGAGAGCAGCAGCGATCCGGCCTGCGACGACCCGGAGGTGCGCACGCGGTTGGTCTTCGTGCGGCGGATTACGGCGAAGAGGAGCCACGGCACCAGGATGCCCTTGAAGAGGAGCGTCTCGAGCCCCACGAAGATCACCTCGGCGGGGGCGTTGGCATGCAGGCGCAGCAGCGCGATGGCGAAGAGCAGCCAGCCCTGCACGCCCATGATCGAGGCGAAGTTGCGGAACCGTTCGGTGATCGCCAGGTAGACGAGCGTCACGGTGTAGAGGATGACCAGCGGGAGTATCATGCGAGTCCGATGTTGAGGCGCAGCAGGTAGCCCGTGAAGAGCACGAGGGCGGCCAGTGCGGCGATGGTGAGTATGAACGTGGTGTTGCGCACGAGCTTGTTGCGGGCCTGCGTCGACTCGACGATGCCGACGGACAACCCCGCGAGCAGGATCGCCGCGGGGACCGCGGCCCACCAGTGCGCGCAGAAGGGGGCCGTGGCGGCATCGGCCGCCAGCAGGGCGAACGCGGCGCTCTTGATCCAGCCGGCGATCCGGATCGTCGCCAGGTCCACGCCGCAGTAGTCGAGGCACATCACCTCGTGGATCATCGTCAGCTCGAGGTGCGTGCGCGGATCGTCGACCGGGATGCGGCCGCTCTCGGTGAAGAGCAGCTTCAGCAGGATGTAGGCCGCCAGCAGCAGGATGATGGCCACCTGCGCGTCGGCAGCGGCGTCGGCCGCGAAGATCGCGGCGAAGGAGGTGTAGCCCGAGACGAGGGCCAGCGTGCCGGCCGTGAGCAGGAGCGCCGGCTCGGCAAGGGCGCCGTAGAGGGCTTCGCGGCTGGCGCCCATGCCCTCGAACGGACTGCCCGTATCCATTGCGGCGAGGATCAGCGCCACGCGGCCCAGCGCCAGCAGGTAGGCGAAGGCCGCCACATCGCCGTCGAACGAGAGCACGGGGGGCAGGTCGCCGACGGGGATCAGCAGCGCGGCGACGAGCGTGGCGCCGAGGTAGACCGACGGCGCGGCGCGGAAGAGCGCCGAGGTGGTCGTCGAGTAGACGGCCCCCTTGCGCAGTTGGAGCCTTATGTCGCGCAGGTGTTGAGTGAAGCGGATGCCGCGGCGTCCGGCCAGCCGGGCGCGCGTGCGGTTGATGAGCCCCGGGATGGCCACGGCCACCAGAAGCAGCAGCAGGGTGTTGAGCAGTGCCATCGTCAGATCAGATTAAGGATCGAAAGCAGGAATACGAGGGCGAGGAAGGTCAGCGCGAAGAGGACGTAGTGGTTGATCTTGCCCGTGCGCAGGCGCATGACGCGCTGGTTGATGAGCCGCAGCAGCTCGACCCACCAGGCGCCGAAGAGACGTCCGATGCGGTCGTTGTGGCGCGAGGCGAAGCCGTGGGCCGAGGGGAAGGTCTCCTCCTTGCCGACGGACGATCCCGTGCCGCTCTCCTGCGTGAGGGTCGAGGCGATGGACTGCAACCCTTCGGTGAAGGATTCGCCCGTGTACTGCATCCTTACGTTCGGGGCGGTGAATCCGCAGCCCCACGTCGCACCGGGCACGACGCGGCGTCCGCGCAGGGCGCGGCGGCGCAGCCAGAGCAGCCCGCCGACCACGGCGACAAGCAGCCAGACGGTGCGGGTGATGCCCGCGAGGGGCGCTGCGAGCAGGTAGTCGGAGGCGTCGGCCGGCACGTGCAGGAAGAACTCCGCCGAGCGCGTCACGACGGCCGCGGCCTGCTGCGGGAAGAGCCCCACGAGGAGGATGCCCGTGAGCGGCAGGGCCATGGCGGCGATGCGGCCGTTGTCGACCTCGGAGGCTTCGGCCACCTCGTGCGTGCGGGGCGCACCGAGAAAGACCGTGCCGTAGAGCTTGGTGAAGGCCATGACGGCCACCCCGCCGATGAGTGCCAGCGCGGCGACGGCGGCCGCGGCGCAGAGCACGTCGCTGCCCGAGGCGATGCCGTCGAAGAGCCCGAGGTAGAGCAGCATCTCCGAGACGAAGCCGTTCAGGGGCGGCAGGGCGCAGATGGCGGCCGTGGCCGTCAGGAAGAGGATCGCCGTCAGGGGCATGTGGTGCGCCACGCCGCCCAGCGCATCGAGCGACGTGGTGCGGGTCTGCGAGAGGACGTTGCCCGCGCCGAAGAAGAGCAGCGACTTGAAGAGCGAGTGGTTGAAGGTGTGGAGCAGGGCCCCGGCCAGACCGCAGAGCGCCACGAAGTGGTTGCCCGAGGCCTTGCCCAGCGCCGCGATGCCCACGCCGAGCAGGATGATGCCGACGTTCTCGATCGAGGAGTAGGCCAGCAGCCGCTTGATGTCGTTCTGCAGCGCGGCGAGGATCACGCCCCACACGCCCGTAATGATGCCCAGGGCCAGCAGGAGGTAGCCCGCCGTGCGCAGCACGGGCAGGTCGCCCAGCGCCGCGACGACGCGCAGGATGCCGTAGACGCCCGTCTTGATCATCACGCCCGACATGAGGGCCGAGACGTGCGACGGGGCCGCCGGGTGCGCCTCCGGGAGCCAGACGTGCAGCGGGAACATGCCGGCCTTCATGCCGAAGCCCGCCAGGAAGACGAGCAGCAGCGGCAGGGCCGGCTGCGTGCGGAAATATTCGGCCAGGGCGCCGAACGTCGCGGCGCCGCACGTGCTGTCCAGTGTGACGAAGCCGACGACGAGCAGCACGAAGCCCACGTGCATCATGATGAGGTATGCGAGGGCCGCGCGCCGCACCTCGCGCCGCTCGGCGTCGTAGAGGATCAGCAGGAACGACGCCACGGTCATCAGCTCCCAGAAGAAGAGGAACGAGTAGCCGCCGTCGGAGGTGACGACGCCCAGCATGGCCAGCGACATGACCGTCAGCGCCGTGTAGTGCAGCGAGACGTGGGCCGGGGACTTTTCGCGCAGCGTGTGTTCGAGGTAGCCGCGGGCGTAGAGCACCGAGGCGATGGAGCCGATCGAGACGAGCAGCACGAAGAGGGCCGAGAGGCGGTCCATCGAGCCGCTGTCGCCGCCGAAGAGGGTGCTGGGTGTCGACCAGAGCGATAGCCCGGCCTTGCCGGCCAGCACGCCGACGGCTGCGGCCGAGGCCGCAAGGGCGCCGAGCCCCACAACGGCTGTCGCCGCCCACGCCTTGGCCCGCAGGGGCACGGCGAAGATCAGCGTCGCCACTGCGGCCAGGGCGAACAAGGTGTAGAGGAAGAACATGTCGTGAAGGTAAAATTCGGGTCTATAGGCGAAATCTGTTTCGTGTTTTTCCGGGTTATGATTCGTGGGGCTCTCCGGCCGTCGCCTGTCCGTTCACCGTGGCGGCCATCACCACCGCCACGAGGGCTGCGGTCTCGGTGCGCAGGCGCTGCGGCCCGAGGGTGATCTCCTCGAATCCGTTGTAGAGCGCAAAGGCGATCTCTTCGGGTGAAAAGTCCCCTTCGGGACCGATGAAGATCTGTGCCGCCTCGCCCGCGCGGAGCGTCGAGGCGAGGTAGGCCTTGCCTTCCGGCGTGCGGGCCGCGTCGCAGTGGGCGATCATCCGCCGCCCGGCAAAGGGCGCCGCCACGGCGTCGCGGAACGGCGTGAGGGCGTCGAGCTGCGGCCGGTAGGCCTTGAGCGACTGCTTCATCGCCGCGGTGATGACCTTCTCGCCGCGTTCGGGCTTGAAGACCCGCCGTTCGCTGCGGGCCGTCTCGAGGGGGATGATCTGCGTGACGCCCACTTCGGTGGCCTTTTCGAGGAACCACTCGAAGCGGTCGGCGTTCTTGGTCGGGGCCACGGCCATCGTCAGACGGTAGGGGAGCCGCTCGAACTCCTCCTCGGCTGAGACCACGCGCACGACGCACCGCCGCGGGTTGTCGTCGGTGATCTCGCAGCGGTAGAGCGTGCCCCGTCCGTCGGTCAGGTGCACCGTGTCGCCGCACGCAAGGCGCAGCACGCGCACGCAGTGTTTCGACTCCTCCTCCGAGAGGGTGTACTGCGGCGGACGGATGTCGGGGGCGTAGAAGAGTTGCATGGCTGTCCTTGTTGGGTCCGCATCCGCCCAGAAAAAAACGCGCGGAAGTGCGGCTCTGACCGTAATTTTATTAACTTTGCCGCAAAGGTAAACAAAATAACACGATCCATGAAACGCATAACCGGATTATTCACACTTTTGACGTTTATGACACTCGCATCCTGCGATTCCGCGAAACAGACGGGGGAGAACCCCTTTTTTTCGGAGTGGGAGACGCCCTACGGCGTTCCGCCCTTCGACAAGATCCGCCCCGAGCACTTCATGCCGGCCTTCGAGCGGGGCATGTCGCTGCACGACGCCGAGATCGACGCCATCACGTCGAACAACGACGAACCGACCTTCGAGAACGTCATCCTCGCCTACGACAACTCGGGGCAGATGCTTGCGCAGACCTCGCTGATCTTCGGCATGCTCTGCGCGGCGGAGAACACGCCGAAGATGCAGGCCCTGCAGGAGGAGGTGATGCCCCTGCTGACGGCCCACGCCGACAAGATCCGGCTCAACGAGCAGCTCTTCGACAAGGTGAAGGCGGTCTATGACAACCGGGCAACGCTCGGGCTGGATGCCGAGCAGCTGCGGCTGACGGAGAAGACCTACGACGGTTTCGTGCGCGCCGGAGCGCTGCTCGACGCCGACGGAAAGGCCCGCCTGAAGCAGATTAACGAGGAGCTGGCGCTCACGGCCGTGAAGTTCGGCAACAACCTCCTGGCCGAGAACAACAACTATGCGCTGGTGCTCGACGGCGACCAGTTGGACGGACTGCCCGCGGGGGTCCGCGACCTGGCGCGCGAGAAGGCCGAGTCGATGGGCAAGAGCGGCAAGTACGTCTTCACGCTCCACAAGCCGAGCATGCTGCCGTTTTTGACCTACTCCTCCGAGCGCGGCCTGCGCGAGGAGCTCTACACGGCCTATCTGAACCGCTGCAACCACGATGACGAATACGACAACAAGCAGCTCATCAACGACTTCATCCGCCTGCGCACGGAGAAGGCCCACCTGCTGGGCTATCCCTCCTACGCGGCTTACGTCGTGGCCGACGAGATGGCCGGGACGACCGGTGCCGTCTACAACCTGCTGGAGGAGATCTGGACGCCGGCGCTCGAGAGCGCCAAAAAGGAGCTTGCCGGGATGGAGGAGCTCTTCCGCAAGGATTACCCCGACGGCGAGTTCGCCTCGTGGGACTGGTGGTACTATGCCGAGAAGCTCCGCAAGCAGCAGTATGCCCTCGACGAGGAGATGCTGCGCCCCTACTTCTCGCTGCAGAACGTCCAGAACGGCATCTTCTTCCTTGCCAACCGTCTCTACGGTATTACGTTCCGTCCGGTCGCCGTGCCGCTCTACCATCCCGAGGCCGTGGCCTACGAGGTGCTCGACGTCGACGAGTCGCACCTCGGGGTGATCTACTTCGACTTCTTCCCGCGCGACGGCAAGAGCCAGGGAGCCTGGTGCGGCAATTATGTCGAGCAGACCTACCGCGACGGCAAGCGCGTGGCGCCCGTCGTGTCGATCGTCTGCAACTTCACGCGCCCGACGCGCAGCGACCCCGCGCTGCTGACCCTCGACGAAACGGAGACGCTTTTCCACGAGTTCGGCCACGCGCTGCACTTCCTCTTCCACGACGTGAAGTACCGCGGCCTTACGGAGGTCGAGGGAGACTTCGTCGAGCTGCCCTCGCAGATCATGGAGAACTGGGCCTTCGAGCCGGAGATGCTGCGCCAGTATGCCGTGCACTACCGCTCGGACGAGGTGATTCCGCAGTATCTGATCGACAAGCTGCGCCGCAGCGAGCTCTTCAACCAGGGCTTCATGACCACGGAACTCATCGCCGCGGCGCTCTCGGACATGGACATCCACTCGATGACCGAGTACGCGCCCTTCGATCCGATGACCTTCGAGCGGGAGGCGCTCACCGAAAAGCGCGGACTCATTCCGCAGATCGAACCCCGCTACCGCTATCCCTATTTCAGCCACATCTTCGACGGCGGTTACTCGGCCGGCTACTACTTCTATACGTGGGCCGAGGTGCTCGACAAGGATGCCTTCGAGGCCTTCCGCGAGAGCGGCGACCTGTTCAACCGGCGCATCGCCGACGACTTCCGCCACAAGCTCCTCGCACGCGGCGGTTCGGAGGACGGCATGACCCTCTACCGCGCCTTCCGCGGCAAGGACCCCGACAAGCGGGCCATGCTCAAGGGGCGCGGCCTGTGGAACGAGCCCGACCCCGAACCGGCCGACGAGACGGAGTCCCGCCCCGGCGACGACATGCAGGCGGCGCGCTGATTGCCGCCGGTCCTCCCATCGAGAAGAAACCCACAAACGAACGGATATGAAAAAAGCAATTGTAATCATGACATTTTCCGCCCTTGCGGCCGGCTGTGCCGACAATTCGATTCCGAAGGCCCAGCTCCCCGAACTGGACATGACGAATCCGCTGCTGGCGGCGTGGAACACACCCCACGAGACGCCTCCCTTCTCCGAGATCGAACTCTCGGATTATGAACCCGCCTTCGATGCGGCGATCGCCTGCTCGCGCGCCGAGATCGAGGCCATCGTCACCAACCCCGCGAAACCCACGTTCGGCAACACGATCGTGGCGCTCGAGCGCCAAGGGGCGCTGCTGAACCGCATTGCGGGCCTCTTCTTCAACCTGCTCGAGGCCGACACGTCGGACGAGATGCAGCAGATCGCCCTGCGCGTGCAGCCCAAGCTCACCGAACTGTCGAACGACATCATGCTCAACCCCGAGCTCTTCGCCCGCGTGAAGCAGGTTTACGAACATCCGGGCCGCGGTCTGGATGCCGTGGACCGGAAGCTGCTCGAGAATACCTACAAGAGTTTTGCCCGCAACGGCGCGGCGCTGTCGGATGCCGACAAGGAGCTCTACCGCAAGTACACCACCGAACTCTCGGCGCTGACGCTGCAATTCGGACAGAACGCCCTCTCGGCGACGAACGCTTTTACGATCAACATCACCGATCCGAAGGTCGTGGCCGAGCTGCCGGCCTTCGTGCGCGAGGGCATGGCCGCCGATGCCAGGGCCCGCGGCGAGAAGGGGTGGACGGTGACGCTCCAGGCGCCGAGCTACGCCCCCTTCCTGCGCTACTCGTCGAACCGCGCCCTGAAGGAGCGCCTCTGGAAGGCCTACAACGCGCGGGCGCTGGGCGGTGAGTTCGACAATACGGAGATCGTCAAGCAGATTGCCAACACGCGGCTGAAGATCGCCAACCTGCTCGGCTACAAGTGCTATGCCGACTACGTGCTCGAGGAACGCATGGCCGAGAACACCCCGACGGTGACGGCCTTCCTCGACGAGCTGCTCGACGCGACGAAGGAGTATGCCGATGCCGACTACCGCACCGTGAGCGAGTACGCCGCTTCCAAGGGCTTCCGCGGCGAGCTCATGCCGTGGGACTGGTCCTACTATTCGGAGAAGTACAAGGACGAGAAGTACGCCCTGAACGACGAGGCGGTCAAGCCCTATTTCCAGCTGGAGAATGTCCGCAAGGGGGTCTTCCTGCTCGCGAACAAGCTCTACGGACTGAACTTCACGCCCAATCCGGCGATCGAGGTCTACCATCCCGACGTGACGGCCTACGAGGTGACCGACGAGAAGGGGCGCTTCATGGCGGTGCTCTACCTCGACTTCTTCCCGCGCGAGTCGAAGCGCGGCGGAGCGTGGATGACCGAGTTCCGCGGCACGAAGACCGTCGACGGCGTGGAGACGCGCCCGCTCGTGTCGCTGGTGATGAACTTCACGAAGCCCACGGAGCAGACCCCCTCGCTGCTGACCTTCGACGAGGTGGAGACCTTCCTCCACGAGTTCGGACACTCGCTGCACGGCATGCTCGCCGAGGGCAAGTATGAGTCGCTGAACGGAACGAACGTCTACCGCGACTTCGTGGAGCTGCCGTCGCAGATCATGGAGAACTGGGCCACCGAAAAGGAGTTCCTCGACCTGTGGGCCGTCCATTACGAGACGGGCGAGCCGATTCCCGCCGAGCTCGTCGAGCGGATCGTTGCCGCGAAGAACTACCTGGCGGCCTATGCCAACGTGCGCCAGCTCTCGTTCGGCATGACCGACATGGCCTGGCATACGCTGACCGAACCCTTCGAGGGGGATGTCGAGCAGTTCGAGGTAGCCTCGATGGCCCCGACGCAGGTGCTGCCCGTCGTGCCGGGCACGGCCATGGCACCGGCCTTCGGCCACATCTTCTCGGGCGGCTATGCCGCGGGTTACTACGGCTACAAGTGGGCCGAGGTGCTCGAGGCCGATGCCTTCTCGCTCTTCAAGGAGAAGGGCATCTTCAACCGCGAGGTGGCCGACTCGTTCCGTGAGAACATCCTCTCGAAGGGCGGAACGGAGCATCCGATGAAGCTCTACGTCGCCTTCCGCGGCCACAAGCCCGAGACGCGCGCCCTGATCGAGAAGATGGGTCTCGGCAAGTAACGGATCGGACGGTCCCGGATTGCACCGTCAAAGAGGCTGCCCCGTCGGGAGCAGCCTCTTTTTCGTGCGGCAGTGCGGCGGTGAAGTGAACCAGTTGTTTTGGGACTGTCGCTTGGGCGTGGGAACCGCCTCCTGCCATCCTCCGCCTCTTGAGCGTCGAGCCCCCTCCATCTTGCTGTCGGTTTTGGCGGAACCTTGTTTTATGCGGCCGGGTTCTGGTGAGGGCAGCCGGTGTCTTCTGGATTGCCGTTTTAGAAGGTGATGGTGCACTCGCCGTGTGCATGAAAAAACCGTCTGCGGAGAGCAGACGGTTTTTTCGTATGCGGATTCGGATCTCCCGGATCAGAAGGTCTCCAGTACAAAACCGTTGTTGTTTCCGAGCAGTTTGCTCCAGTTCGCGTCGTTTTGGTACTGCTCTGCGAGAGTTTTCGGTACGCGCAGCTTCTTCGTCGTGCCTTCGGCTACGGACGTGCCGACATTCTCCAGGGTGTCGCCGCTGATTTCAACGACCGCGTCGGGGTTGAGCAGCGTGATTTCGGCCAGCGCCTTGCAATTCTGGAAGCACGTCTTGTCGATGGTCGCAACGGATGCGGGTACCGTGACGGTGGGCAGGGCCGTGCAGTCGCGGAAGGTCGAAGCGTCGAGTTTCTTGATGCCGTCCGGGAGCTTCACATAGGTCAGGGCCGTGCAGCTGTCAAAGGCGCTGTCGGAGATGGAGGTGACGCTGTTCGGGATGATGATGCTCTTGAGTGACGAGCAGCCCTTGAAGGCCTTGCCGCCGATGATCTTGAGCGTTTCGGGCAGGGTGACCGAAGTCAGCTTCGTGCAGCCGGCGAATCCCCCGCTGTTGATCTTCGTCATGCCCGAGGGCAGGATGATGCTGCCCAGTGCGACGTTGTCCTCGAAAATTCCTCCCAGACCGAACTCGCCGTCGAAGCGGATGTTCGAGAGATCGACGTCGATGGGGTCCGTGCCGCCCTGTGCGGCGTACATTCTCTCAACGAGGGCGTCAATGACGGCCAGCTGTCCGCCGTCATTGTCGAACTGAACGTCCTTGGTTGCGTTGGCTGCGAAGTAGAGGTCGCTGCCCATGCTCATGAGATCCTCGTCGCTCATGTTGATCGTGATGGTCCCGTTGGCGTTTTTGGTATAGATTGTGTCGAAATCGACCCAGCTGTCACCCAGACGGACGGCGAAGTCGGCGTCGGCAGGGAATACCATCGAATCATTGGACTGTACCTCGATGGTCATGGCATAGCCCTTGCCGGACTTGAAGTCCGTACCGGCCTTGGCACGTGCGACCATTGAATAGGATGTGTAGCTTTTGGTCCCGTCGCCGTTGTCCTTCTCATGCGTAACCAGACCGCGGAAACGCAGCGGACGGTCGCTCAGATCGACCGGCAGCATGACGGCATAGAATTTATAGGCGTTCTCCTTCGAGGTGTAGCCGGTGATGTCGAGGCCGCTCGAAGTGCTGCTGCCCAGCTGGAAGTTGATCGTGTGCGACGAGCCGTCGATGATCGCTCCCGTACCCATGTTGACGGTGTAGTTGCCTGCGATGGGACCGTCCTGATCCTCGGTGTACATCTTCAGCTGCGAGAGGTAGATCTTCTCGCCCTCGGCCACCTGATCCGTCGTGTAGAGCTTCAGCTGCAGGTAGGCAAGCACCGGCTTGAACTGGAAGTGAACCTGGTCGTTGAGGGCCACTCCGGTCGTCTCGGCGATGCAGAGCTGGCTTTCGGCATAGGAGAACTCGTTCTGGTTGACCGGCAGCGTGAAGGTCACTGCCTCCGAGTTGTTGCTCTCGTGGATGGTGTGGGACGTCTTGTTGTAAGGATAGTAGGCGCGGAAGTCGTGGGTCTCGGCGCTCTCGTTCCACACGAAGTCTTTCGGAGAGTTGAAGATGGCGCCGCCGTTCTCGGTGGTGCTGCCATATTCAAAAATGCCCCAGTTGTCGCCGGCAGCCTGCTTGTAGTAGACGCCGAGCCGCTCCGTTCTCTCCCATGTGAGGGCTCCGAAGTTGTCGCCCTCGAATGCGGCGCGGCTCGACGGGCTGGAGGTGTCGTAGCCCGCGTTGTGGGCCGTTACGGTGATGGGCGTGCCCTTCTGTTCGGGACCTTCGGGCGTTACGTCCGGCTCCTTGGCGCACGAGAAGGCGGTCAGAACTCCAAGCAGAAATATAAGCTGTTTCATGGTCATGCGGTTTTTTGACGGTTTGCTATTCGGGCCAGTCGGTGTCTTCCCACGATACGGCTTCAACGGTTCCTGCCGTGGTGCTCTGAGCGAAACCCTTTTCGATCTGAATGTGTACAATCTGCATGTCGGGCGCCTCATACGGCATCCGGCGGGCGCAGCAACCCCCCCCCTTACGGGGATTCTTCTGGTTAGTAATGCTTTGCATGATATTTTATATAATGTGGATCGGCTGCAAAGGTAGATACTAACCCACATTTGTGTATGGATTTTTTGTTAAAAAGAGGGGATTTTTAGCCGAATCTGTTTATTTCAGACATCGAAATGGGTCATTACCCCCGTTTTTCTGTTCTTTTTTGCCGGGAAATTAATCTGTTATTGTCGGTGCGGGTTTGTCGAACGGAGAGGGTGCGCGAGAAGGCGGTCTCGCCGGACGGGGTGGTCCGCCGGACGGCAGAATCGTGCTGAAGGGCGGTAGCTCTCCTCCGATTTGCGTGTGCCGGTCAAGGGAGGCACATGGCCGATTCGGGCGGCTCGTTGGTGCGGTGAACCCGGTGGCCTTTTTTGCGGGAACCCGGGCGGCTCCTTTACAAGAGGGAACCCTTCGCGGGAATCTTGGCGGCTCCCTTACAGGTGGGGACCGGCGAGCCGGCAGCCCGGCGTTGAGATGCGGAAGGGGGCGGTGCGGGCGGCGGCTGAAAACGAAAAACCCGCAGTCGGAAGGCTGCGGGTTTTCGGTGTTGAGCTACCTGGATTCGAACCAAGAATAACAGGACCAGAATCTGTTGTGTTACCATTACACCATAGCTCAATGACGTTTTGGTGATGCAAATGTAGAACTTTATTTTGCAATTACAAAGAAAAATCAAAAAAAAATTTCGTACATTTGTTCTAATCGTTCCGAAAGAGAACCTTATAGAACCTGAAACGTACACCAAAACAAGGATTTATGGGAATCAAATCTCGTCTCATCATCATGAACTTTCTCCAATTCGCCATTTGGGGATCCTATCTTGTCTGTATCGGCAATTTCCTCGGCCGCGTGGGGCTGGGAGAGTATATCTCCTGGTTCTATGTCGCGCAGGGGGTTGTCTCGATCTTCATGCCCGCGATCATCGGGGCTATTGCCGACAAGTTCATCGAGCCGCAGCGCCTGCTCGGTATCTCGCACCTCACGGCTGCCGTCTTCATGCTGGTGGCCGCCTGGTTCGGTTTCCAGGCCACGGAGCTGACCCTCGCCGGTGAGGTGACCTCCATCGGCCCGATCTTTGCGGCCTACTGCCTGAGCGTGGCCTTCTACATGCCGACGATCGCCCTCTCGAATACCGTGGCCTTCTCGATTCTGAAAAACCGCGGATTCGATACCGTCCGGGACTTCCCGCCGATCCGTGTCTTCGGTACCGTCGGCTTTATCGCCGCCATGTGGCTCGTCAACTTCGTCGGGTTCGGCGGTTCGGGCGTTCAGACCGAACTCCGCGACGGAGTGCAGCTGCTCGAACTCGTCCCCATGGCCTCGCAGTTCACCTACATGCAGCTGATCGTCTGCGGAGTCCTCGGCCTGGTGCTCGGTCTCTATGCCTTCAGCCTCCCGTCGTGCCCCATCGACCGTTCGGCCGCCGCCGGACACAAATCCCTCGCCCAGCGCCTCGGTCTGGATGCCTTCGTGCTGTTCAAGCAGCGCAAGATGGCCCTCTTCTTCCTCTTCTCGATGCTGTTGGGCGTGTCGCTGCAGATCACGAACGGATATGCCACCCCTTATATCAACAGCTTTGCTGCGACGTCCGAAAGCTGGTTTGCCGAAAACCCGACCCTGCTGGTCTCCGTCTCGCAGGTCTCCGAGGCGTTGTGCATCCTGTTGATCCCGTTTTGCCTCAAGCGCTTCGGCATCAAGATCGTCATGCTGATGGCCATGTTCGCCTGGGTGCTGCGCTTCGGCTTCTTCGGCATCGGCTCCACGGAGAGCCTCGTCGGCATCGTCCTGCTCTTCCTCTCCTGCATCGTCTACGGCGTGGCGTTTGACTTCTTCAATGTCTCCGGAGCGCTCTTTGTCGAGCAGGAGGCCGCAAAGCCCATGCAGGCCAGTGCGCAGGGGCTCTTCATGCTGATGACCAACGGCATCGGCGCCTCGGTCGGCACCTGGATCGCCGGCAAGATCGTCTCGCACTATTGCGACTGGCAGGGCGGCTTCCTGGTTGCCCGCGAAGGTGTGGCCGGAGGCTGGTCCGCCACGTGGCTCATCTTTGCCGGTTATGCCCTTGTCGTGGGTGTGGTCTTCGCAATGGTCTTCAAGTACAAGCACAACCCCGAGGCGCTTGGCAACGTAAAGCATTGACCTTTCCGATTCCCGTCGGAGGCCCCGCGTGAGGCTTCCGGTCGGGGCGGCGGGCTTTCGACCTCGATTTCATTCCCTATGGGCGGGCGGCGGTTTTTCGCCGCTCGCTTTTTTGCGGCCATACGGGATGCGAGTGTGCCGTCCGGAGAAGTTACCGTCTACTTAGTGAAAATCGTTCTGCGGGCAGCAAACGGGCCTTTCAAGGCGTTTTTTGCCTGTTGCGGCCGATTCCACCGGTGCGGATGCGCTTCATCGGGATGCGGTTGCGGTTGGCCTGCATGTGTGATGCGCCGAGTGCTTGCCCCTTCGGGTGAGCCTGGCCCTGCGCAGACGCACACGTATATAAAAGAAGCGGCGACACTCCCGTTTCGGAATGTCGCCGCCGTGTGGGCCCTTCGGCCCGTTGTCCGTCTCAGTCTGTCTGTTCGCAGTCGGCGGTGTCCCGCCGGCTGTTGTTGCGTCAGAAGGAGGAGAAGGCACTCCAACTGCGGTTCTGTTCCGCTGCGGCCTCCACGTCGTCGGGCAGGTTCGCAAAGAAGTCGAAGCCCGTCAGCCGTTCGATCTCGTCGACCGAAACCACGTAGTTCGTCCAGCTGTCCGAGTACTGCCGGTGCTCGAACCAGGCGCCGACCGCCATTGCCGACGTGATCGTGCTGCCCGACCGCTTCACCTTCAGCACCACCTTGAAGTAGTAGTTCGGCACGGGGCACTGCTTCGAGTCCTCGGCCGGCCGGATGTAGGTGATGCTCTCCGAGCCGCCCGCCGTGCGGAAGACGGCTCCCGTGGCGATGTAGAGCGAGTCGCGCGTCGGAACCTCGCCGCGCACGGCCGTCTCGAACTGCTCCCAAATCCCGCCGTTGAACTTGTCCTGAATCTGCGGTGTCGAGTTCGTGGCGTAGAAGACCTGCTCCTGCATCGTGCTGTTGCCGTTGCGGTCCGCATTCGGAATCTGGTGCCCGCGGGCGTAGTATGTCGAACCAACATTTACGCCGTAGCTGCCGTCCCACACGTTGATCTGCTGGCTGGGCGATATGTCGGGGTTCTTGGACCAGCTGCCCGGCCGCGGTTTTGATCCCATGTGTCCCGCGGCCAGCGGGTAGGCGACCCACAGCGCCGTGTAGAGGTTGCGGTCGTAGTACATCGTATAGTTGCGCTCTCCGGCCCAAAGGGTGTACTCCTGCGCCGTGGACGAGGTGCTTTTGGCCGGAAGCTCCAGCCAGCCGCTGTGGCTCGTCGCGGGCTGCGGCGTCGAGAACCACTTCTCTGCCGAAGTGTATGTCGCACCGGTTGCCGTGGTGGCGACGGCCCACACCGTGTAGTCGGTTGCGGGCCGCAGCCCCGTCAGCGTAGCCTGGGCGTGTGTCCCGGTGACGGAAGCAGCGACACTGCCCGTGTCGCTGCCGTCCGAGGATGCGTATCGGAACGCAATTCCTCCCGAGGCGTACTCCCAATTGGTTCCGGTGCAGTAGACCATTGCGGACGTTTCCGACTGCACGGTCACATAGGGCGCTGCATCGAATCCCGGGGTAGGGTCCGGGGTGGGAGGTGTTACCTCACCACCCCCGCCCGGAGTTCAATTCTTTTCAAAGAAATAGATTCCGTTATAATATGAACCAGTTGCCTTGTAAAGTCTTATAGGATTTTTGGTTGCGTCCTTGTTGCAAGATAATTTTTGTCCATTAGAACTTGTGGCAACAAATCCATCCTTTCCTGTTATGGTAGATAGTATCCAATAGTTGGATTTATTCCCGATGGATAATGTCGTAGAACTCGACTTGGAGGCGGAACACAAATATTGATCTCCGACTTTTATGTAGTAACCATTCTCTACGCCTTCTACTATCTCTAATGTAATTTCGGCAAATCCAGTTGTCGTAAAGGATAAAGCATCTTGGATGTACTCATATTTACTTGATACCAATTGAGCAGAAGATGTCGTTCCATTCCACATCTCCATATTTGAGCTTGCGGTAAAACTTGTCTCTTTATTCGCTCCTATTGCGTAGGTCTTGCTTGGGTCAATCTGTGATAAGTCATTAATAAATAACCATGTTGTTCCACTGCTTGCTCCGATTTGTTGAACCGTTACAGTCTTGCTTTCGGCGCCTTCGTATGAAAGCGTTACGACACCTGTACGTGATGCGTCATTGTTTGCATCTACGATGAACGATACTTCACCGGAGGTTGTATAGTCGAATGAATTGATCCAATCCACGTCGGCTTCAGCCGTCACGGAAACCCCTTCAACCGGATTTTGTACATTGTAGGTAATAGTGGCGATATCACCTTCCTGGCCGACCGAAATTGAGGTGGGTGAGGTAATGTCAAGGATTGGCGGCAATGTATAGTCGTGTCCTTGTACGACATCAAAACGATATACATATCCTCGCGGATCGTCAATTTCCAATATCTCTACTTTAACTGTAGATTTGTTCCCCTGTGGTTCAAATTGGAATACGAAATCTTGTGCTTCTGCTTGAAGTTCTGCGGTCTTTGTCGCATTTCCTGCAGTGATGGACAGTAGGGACGCTTTAGATTCATTGTATCTCTTTGCATTTACAATCACCGTGAACTCTCTGGATAAATCAAGTGCTGCCGTAGTAAAATATCCTTCGTACTTACTGCTGCCAAATTTAAGGCAACCACTATTCATATATGTGTAAGCTGTTGCAGTGTATTTTCCTTCAGGATACTCATCGATTTTTAAAGCAGTGTTTGATGTGGTATTAATCCAGCTGAAATCGTCCGAGAACGGCAGTGCCAGACCGGCAGCTTCCGCCGTGAGATGCTCTTCCGTCAGACCGATATTAAGCGTTGTGATTTTTCCTGCTTCGAGTTTGATAGCACTTGGCAGGGTAATCTCCTTTTTGATGGAGTATCCCTCCGTCGAGGCTTCGATGGTCAGCGTCGATTCGGCGGCAAGCTCCTGCGGATAAACGCACAAATAGCTTGCGCCCGTTCCGTCAATGGGGTAGGTAGTTGCAGCCGTATAGGTGGCCTGTATGCTCTTCGACCCATTGTAATAAGGCTCATACATCGTATAATTGAGCAGATCAACAATGCATCGTCCGGCAAGATTCTTATCGCTTACGGTCATCGTAAGGCTGGATACGTGCTGGCCGTTCAGCAGATTGTCTGCCGTGTTGTCCTTCAGAACGATCTTGGCAATACCTACCAGTCGACGGAATTTCAGACTGGTAATCTCTCCCGAAATCGGCTGGCTGACCAAAATATCTGCTTTGCCGTCAAATGATGTTGCTGTAGGGGACTGATTGCTCGGCAAGTCAATTTTGGCACCTTTGTTGCCTTCTGCTTCTCCCAATCCGTTTGATGTATACGGGTAGTAGGCATAATAGACATCCGACGTTTCGATTTCACCCGTAAAGGTGGTGCGTTGGGCCCGTTCCGTGGCGTCATTGGTAAATTGGGCCTGCTTTGTCGTACCGTCCGTGCTGACACCAATCACGTCTCCGACTGACCAATAGGGCGTAAGTCCTTCCATCTCAGTACGGACCGCAGTTCCGATTTCCGGGTTGCCGGCGTGGAATGTCATTTTAACCAACTTGCCTCCGCCGAGTTCATTCGGCTCGGTATTGTCCTTTTGGCATGCGGTAAATGTCGTAGCGGCAAGAGCTACGAACATCGCGAATTTAAATAACCGTTTCATAGCTTTTGCGTTTTTACAAATCGTAAGAATCTCCTTCGAAAAGAGATCCGGCTTCGTCGTCATAACCCCAGTCGTCGTAGATGTTGGTATCTCCCGGGCTTGTTGCGAAACCCTGCTCCACCGTGACGGAGAGGATTTCAAGTGTCGGGGCGGAATAGTCAAATTCCCCCCCCCGCGTGTTGAGGATAGGTTTTTTCATAATTTTACTTTTTTGATGGTGTATGTTCCGTTTTTTCAGTGCGTGCTGAAATCTTGAATATACAAAACTAATAAATTTTGTACAATATCGCTATTAAAAAACGTATAAATTCGTATGACATTTACAAAATGGGGGTGTGTTTCCGGGCTCGTGTTATGCGTTGTTCGTCCGACGGGATGTTCCGCACGGGTTGCGGAGCGGTACAAACGTGCAGAAGAGGCTGTCAATACGTTGCCTGCGACGGCTGTCTCCGGGGGCCGGGCAGGGTGGTTGTACGTTGCGGGAGGGGGCTGTTTCCGGGCCGGCGTGGGGCGGATGTACGTTGCGGAGGCAGCGGGCATGCGCGCGTCGGCTGTACGTTGCGTGAAGTGTCGGAAGTCGGGCCTGCGCCGGCACGGTTGCGGACAAGGCGGAGACGCTGGTGTCCGGGGGAGCAGGCCGTCAGGGTTGTTCGGGTTGTTAAGGCAGCCGGGCGACGGGCGATCGTTGTCCGTATATACAAATAGGTATGGGTAGCGAGCGGAAAGAGGCAGGCGCCCGGAAACGGGGGCGAGTGAAAACGGTGACGTGCGAAACGGACGTGCCGAGACGGGCAGGCCGAGACGGGCAGGCCGAGACGGGCAGGCCGAGACGGGCAGGCCGAGACGGGTGTGCGCTCGGAAACGGGAGTGTGCGGGATGGACGGGCGCGAAGAGGCTCGCGGCGTGTCAGTACATGTTTTCGTACATGGACTGCGACTTGTCGTACTTCAGGTCGGAGAGCGACGCGGCCTTGACGCCGATGTTGAAGCTCCACGAGCGGTAGGTGCCGAACGGAATCCACGAGAAGGACATCTGCCAGCAGTGCAGGTCGCGCGTGATCGAGACCGACGAGGTGGTCAGGCGGTTGGCCTTGATGTCGTAACCGCCCTGGAACGTGATGCCCATCTTGGGCGTGAGGTTGAGCGAGCCGTTGAAACCGACCGTCTGCGTGACGTTCTTCTTGTAGCCCTTGGGCGGGTAGTTGCCCGTCGTGATCGAGTAGTTGACCGTATAGTTGAAGCCGAAGTTCCACGGCAGCGAGAAGTCGTAGTAGGTTTGGGCCATGTATTGTCGCCGCAGCACGGGGTCCATCGTGCCATAGGGGTCGTAGAAGGGGTTCATGTACTCCGGCGGGATCGACGTGATGTCGTTGATGGCCGTCTGCGAACGGTCGTCGCGCGATTTGAACGTATAGCCGAACGACCAGCCCGTCGAGACGATGCGGCCCGGGAAGAAGAGCTTGTTGATGCGCTTGCCGTCGGGTGTCAGCCGGTAGGGGTCGAGCGTCGCCGAGAGGTTGATGCCGAAGTTGCCGAAGAGCGTCGTGCGGAACGAGATCGGGATCGTCGAGAGCCGCATCGAGTCGGCCAGGAAGTTGTATGATCCGCTGATGCGCAGCTCGTCGATGAGCTTGATCTTCTTTACGCCCGAAGTGTCGCGCTTCGAGAGCACCTTCATCTCGAGGTTCTGCGAGAGCGAGAAGTTCATCGACATGGCCCGGCCCGACGACGGCACGCTGTAGGCGTTCTGCGCATAGGGCGAGTAGGTCTGTGTCGTGCCGAGCGAGTCGCGCTGCAGCGACTTGTAGTAGCCGTACTTGAAGTCGCCGAAGTCGGGCGTGTAGGAGAAGCCGATCGAGGGGGTCAGCACGTGGCGGATGGCCTGGATCTTGCGGTCGCGCTTCTTTTTCGTGAAGTCGTACATGCCGTAGACGGTCGTCGAGGCCGAGACGCTCATGCTGTAGTTGTAGAGCCGGTAGAAGCCGTACTCGTTGGCCATCGTGTCGACCTTGTTGGTCATCGGGTTCCATTCGTACTCGACCTTCTTGAAGAACCACTTCTCGTTGTAGTTGAACGACGGCGAGAGGTTGATGTAGTTGAAGACGTTGAACGACGCCGAGACCGGAATCGAGTGTTCGATGCCGTTCTTCATGTTCTCGAGCGTCTTTTTGGTGAAGATCTCGCTCTCGGTCGTGGTCACCGAGTTGGTCATCTTGCCCGTGTACTGCATCGAGATCTTCTCGTACCAGCGGTCCTTGCCCGTCTTCTCCTTGCGCTTGAAGGGGTAGATGCGCGAGACGTTGAAGACCACCGTCGGGAGGGTCAGCGAGATCGACTGGTTCGAGGAGTTCTGCGAGATGGCCATGTTGGCCGACAGCGAGAAGGGGGTGCCGGTCCAGCTCTTCGAGTAGGAGATCGACGAGTTGGTCTGCGTCGAGAGAATGTCGTTGAGCGTGTTGGCCGAGTAGCGGTTGTAGCCGCTCGTGGCGAAGTTCACCGACGCGGAGAAGGTCGAGCCGGGGTTGGCCTTGGCATCCTGCGAGTGGGTCCACTGCACGCGGAAGTTGCTCTGCTTGAGGTAGTCGGGTTCGCCCTTCTCGCCGGTCTTGATGTTCGAGTACTGGATGTTGAAGCTGCCGCTGTACTTGTAGCGCTTGATGTAGCGCGAGGCGGCCGAGGCCTCCCACGAACCGAGCGTGTAGAAGCCGCCGCGGACGGCCAGGTCGGCGTAGTCGCCCAGCGTGATGTAGTAGCCCAGGTCGCGCAGGAAGAAGCCGCGCGTGCCGTCCTCGCCGTAGGAGGGCATCAGCAGACCAGACTTCGGGCCCATGTTGATCGGGAAGAAGCCGTAGGGGATGCCGAGGAAGTAGATCGGCACGTCCTCCATGACCAGGTAGGCCGGGCCCGTGATGACCTTCTTGCCGGGCTGCACCTTGGCCTTGGTCATCGCCAGGTAGAAGTGCGGGTGGTCGGTCTCGTCGCACGTCGTGTACATGCCGTCCTGGATGTTGATCGTGTTGTCGGGCATCTTCTTCACGCTGCCGCCCACGAGCCAGCCGTCGCCCTGCTGCGTCGCCACGCCCTTGATCTTGGCCTTCTCGGTGGCGAAGTTGTAGGTGATCGTATCCATCTGGTAGGAGGCCGAGCCGTCCGAGAACTCCGGTTTGGTGACGATCGCCTTGCCGTCGAGCGAGTCGGGCTTGCCGTAGGCGAAGACCGTCTTGTCGGTCATGTCGATGCGCATGAAATCGGCCTTGAGGTTGCTGTTCTGGTAGGTGACGTCGCCCTCGTTGTAGACGTAGACCAGCTTGTTGCGCACGTCGTAGACGAGCGAGTCGGTGCTCTTGCCCTCGATTGCGCCGTCGAGGAACCCCGTGGCCTTGCGCGGTTTGCGGGCCGTGTCGCGCTGCATCGTGTCGGCGGCGAGGGTGTCGGCGGCAAGGGTGTCGGCGGCAAGGGTGTCGGCGGCGAGCGTGTCGCGCGGGACGGCCGGAGCGTCGGCTGCTGCGGCATTGCGGCGGGCCTGCCGGCGGGCGGCGCGTTCCTGTGCGCGGCGCAGGCGGGGGTTGTCGGGGCGTGCGGCCTCTTCGGAGTCGGGACGCGCAGTCTCTTCGGTGGCGGAGGGGGTTGCGGCGTCAGAGCGGAGCGGGGAGGCTGCGACCGGGGCGGAAGCCCGGCGCGTCAGGGTGTCATCCGGCCGGATGCCCGGCACTCCGCGTCCCGCCGCCGTGCCCAGCACGGCCTGGGCGAACAGCAGAAGCACCGTTGCCGACAAGATATATTTTCCCCTTGATCCGTTCAAAATCCAATAATTTTTCGTACCTTTGCCGACAAGTCGGCAAAACCGCCCGGATATGCCCCGGAGGGGCTTCCCGCGGCTTTTCGGGCCCGACAAAGATAGGTAAAAAATTACAGAAAACCCTTGTCCTCACCAAGAAATATGCGTCTGCGCCTGCTCTTCGTGTCGCTGTTGGTTTCCGCCGCCCTGCTCTCTAACGCGGCGGTGGCGGGAAATATTGCGCACGGGGTGAGCGTGGTGGTGATCGACCCGGGCCACGGCGGCCGGCTGCCCGGTGCGCACTACGGCAGCATCTACGAAAAAGACCTCGTGCTGAAGGTCGGGCTGCGGCTGGGCAAGCTCATCGAAGAGGGGATGCCGGGCGTGAAGGTGGTCTACACGCGCACGACGGACAAGATGCTCGGGGCGACGCTGGCCGAGGACCTGCAGAAGCGCGCCGACATCGCCAACGAGGCCGGGGGCGACCTCTTCATCTCGATCCATGCCAATGCCGCGGCGGCCACTGCGGCGAAGGGGGTCGAGGTGCTCATCATGGGCGAGACGCCCAAGGAGCAGCGCTACAACACCGAGGCGCTCTACGAGAGCAACCGCGAGGACCTGATCGACCTGGCGACCGAGCCCAATGCGGCGATCGTGCGGGCCCGCATCCAGAACCTGCAGATCACCTACGGCGAGTACAGCATGGCCATTGCCCGCTGCATCGAGCGCAGCTTCCGCGAGGCGGGCCGCGTCGTGCGGCGGATCAAGCCGCAGCTGCTGCGCGTGCTCTACGCCACGGACATGCCGGGCGTGCTCGCCGAGATCGGCTTCATGTCCAATGCGCAGGAGATGGCCTACATGAAGTCCGAGCGGGGCCTGGACGAGATCGCCCGCAACCTCTACGACGCCGTGCGCAACTATTCGGACTTCGTGCTCACGACGCGGCGCGGCGACGGCGAGGCGGCCGTGGCGGCTGCGGCGCCGTCCGGCGGGACGGCGGAGACCCCGTCGGCGCAGCCCTCCGCATCCGGCGACGACCGGGCGGCGCAGGCCGACAAGCAGGAGCCCGTGCGCTACACGGTGCAGGTGCTGGCCTCGGCCAAACCCGTGTCGCTGCGCTCGTCCGAGTTCAAAAGCTACCGCGGCAAGGTGCGGCAGCTGAAGGCCTCCGGCGCGCTGCCCTACAAATATTGTGTGGGTGAATACGACACCGAGGCGGCGGCGCAGCGTCATCTGCGGCAGGTCCGCAAGGTCTTCCCCGATGCCTTCGTCGTGCGGTGCCGGGGTACGGAAATTGTAAAATAGAAAATCCGATATGAAAAGAGAAGTCAAAATCGGCATCTTCGCCGTGGCGATGATTTGTGCGGCGTGGATCGGCATCCGCTTCCTCCAGGGGCTGGACATCTTCAGTCGCAATACCGAATACTACGCCGCCTATGACCAGATCAACGGCGTGCAGACGGCCTCGCCCGTCATGATGAAGGGGGTGAAGATCGGTACGGTGACCGGTGTGGAGTTCGACCCCGCGCGCAGCGACAAGGTGGTCCTGCAGCTGACCGTCAAGCGCACCTACCGCATTCCGACCGACTCCGAAGCCAAGATCTTCAGCGACGGACTGATGGGCAGCAAGGCCATCGAGATCATCTACGGGGCGGCCGACACCTATCTGGCCGACGGCGACACGCTCCGTTCGAGCCGCAACCGTGATCTGATGGACATGGCCGGTTCGGAGCTCGATTTCTTCAAGCAGAAGATCGCCCAGGTGACCGGAGACCTGTCGCGCACGCTCGAAAACCTGAACCGGCTGCTCGAGAACAACGAGTCCAGCATCTCGGGGACCCTGACCCACCTGGACGGCATCACGGGCGACATGGCCGAGCTCTTCTCCTCGGAGAAGGGAAACCTGCGGGCGGCGGTCGACAACCTGACCGCCTTCTCGGAGATGCTCGGGCAGAATGCCCCGCGCATCGACAGCATCGTCAGCAGCGTGAACCGCCTGACGACGCAGCTTACCGAAGAGGAGTTCGCCCGCCGTCTGACCGAGTCGGTCGAGGGGCTGAATGCCCTGATGGCGCGTATCGAGCGGGGCGACGGGACGCTGGGGCGTCTGATGGACGATCCGGCCCTCTACGACTCGCTCACGGTAGCCAGCAGCAACCTGGCGGCCCTGCTGGCCGATCTGAAGGAGTACCCGGGCCGCTACGTGCACTTCTCGCTCTTCGGGCGCGATCCGGAGAAGATGAAGGCCCGGGCCGAGCGCAAGGCGGCACGTCTTGAGGAGAAGAAGGCCAAAGAGGCCGAAAAGTCCGGCAGGTCCGCGGCGGAGTGATCCCTGCCCGCGGCCGAGTGATCCCTGTCCGGGGCGAGTGCCGGTGGCGGGGCTGCGGTCGAAGCGAGGCCGTCGTCGGATGATCCGGTTGCAGGTAAAGTGAGGTTTTGGTCGGGTGGCCGGGCTGCGACCGAAGCGAGGTCATGACCGGATGAACGGGTCGGGCAAGCGAGATTCGGACCGAACGAACGGGCTGCGGCCGGAGCGAGGCCGCAGCCGGAGGATCGGACGGCCGGAAAAATGCGGCTGCGGCCCGACGGGCGCTGGAGGGCGCGTGTGATTGCGCTCCTGCCGCTGCGTGTAACGGCCTGCCGGGCGGACCTGCTCCGGTCCGACGTAATTGAGATGCTATCCCAAAGAGAGAAATGATTTATCCCGCTTCTTTTGAACAGAAGATCGGCTTCGACCGCTTGCGTGAGCAGGTCGCGGCCCGTTGTACCATGCGTGCCGCGCGCGAGCTGCTCGCGGCCGAAACCTTTTCCACCTCGCCGCAGGAGATCGAACGGCGTCTGGCGCTGGCCGACGAGATGCGCCTGCTGCTCGACATGGAGCGCGACTTCCCGGGCGGCGAGTATCCCGATACGGACGAGGTCGTCGCCAAGCTGCGCGTCGCCGGCACGTTCCTCGACGTGGCCGAGGTGGTCCTTCTGCAGCGGGCGCTGGCGCTCATCGGGGCGGTCGTCGAGTTTATCGGCCGGCGCGGGGAGCACTATCCGGCGCTGCACGACCTGACGCACGGTGTCGAGTCCTTCCCCGAGATCGTGCGCCGCATCGAGGCGATCGTCGACCGCTTCGGCAACGTCCGCGACACGGCCTCCCCGGCGCTGGCCGAGGTGCGGCGCGCCATCCGCGAACGCGAGGGTCAGGCAGCCAAGCGCCTGCAGGCGGTCCTCTCGGCCGCCAAGGGGGCCGGCATCGTCGAGGCCGACGCGCAGATCTCGATCCGCGACGGACGCGCCGTGATCCCCGTCTCGGCCTCGAACAAACGCAAGCTCAACGGCTTCATCCACGACGAGTCGGCCACGGGCCGCACCTTCTATATCGAGCCGGTCGAGGTCGTCGAGATCAACAACGAACTGCGCGAACTGGAGTATGCCGAGCGGCGCGAGATCGTCCGCATCCTCACGGAGTTCACCGAGTCGATCCGTCCCGACGCGGAGCTGATCGCCGCTTCGGGCGACTGCCTGGCGCAGATCGACATGCTGCGCGCCAAGGGACGCTGGGCCTCCGAGAACGGCTGCGTGCGCCCGATCCTCTCGACGGACGACCGCCTCGTGCTCAAGAACGCCCGCCATCCGCTCCTGCAGCAGACTCTGCGGGCGCAGGGGCGCGAGATCGTGCCCCTCGACCTGCAGCTCGATCGCCGCAAGCACATCCTCGTCATCTCGGGACCCAATGCCGGCGGCAAGTCCGTCTGCCTGAAGACCACGGGCATCGTGCAGTACATGTTCCAGTGCGGGTTTCCGGTTCCGGTCTCCGAGGTCTCGGAACTGCCGGTCTTCGAGAGCATTTTCATCGACATCGGCGACGAGCAGTCGATCGACAACGACCTGTCGACCTATTCGTCGCACCTGCTCAACATGAAGCACATGCTCGCCGGGGCGTCGGACCGCACGCTGGTGCTCATCGACGAGTTCGGATCGGGCACGGAGCCCAACATCGGCGGGGCGATCGCCGAGGCGATCCTCGAGCGGCTGCTCGCAAAGGGGTGCTACGGCGTCATCACGACGCACTATGCCAACATCAAGTACTACGCCTCGTCGACCGAGGGGATCGCCAACGGCGCGATGATGTTCGACGTGCAGCAGATCCGGCCGCTCTTCCGCCTGGAGATGGGCAAGCCGGGGAGCTCGTTCGCCATCGAGATCGCCCGCAAGATCGGCTTGCCGGAGGAGATCATCCGCGCGGCGAGCGAGAAGGCCGGGTCGGACCACATCAATCTGGAGAAGCAGCTGCGCGAGATCGCCCGCGACAAGCACTACTGGGAGCAGAAGCGCGACCGCATCCGCCTGACGGACCGCAAGGTCGAGGAGCTGGAACAGAACTACGCCGAACAGCTGGCGAAGATACGCGCCGAGCGGCAAGAGATACTGAAGAAGGCCAAGCAGGAGGCGCAGCAGCTGATCGCCGATGCCAACCGGCAGATCGAGAACACGATCCGGACGATCCGCGAAGCGCAGGCCGAGAAGGAGCTGACGCGGCTGGCGCGGAGGGAGCTGGACGATTTCCGCGAGACGGTCGAGCAGGCCGATTCGTCGGAGAAGGAGGCTGCCGTGGCCCGCGAGATCGAGCGGATCGAACGCCGCCGCCAGCGGCGCGACGAGCGCAAGGCCCGGCAGGGGGCGAAAGCCGCCGAAGCGCCTGCACCCGTGCCCGAGAAGCCGCGCGAGGCGGTGGTCGGGTCGAAGGTCCGCATGGCCGGGCAGGAGATGGTCGGCGTGGTGCAGTCGGTGAAGGGCAATCGGGCGCAGGTGGCCTTCGGGCAGATTCTGACGACGGTGGACAAGAGCCGGCTGACGGTGGTCTCGAACAACGAATACCGCGAGGCGACACGTCCTGTGACGGCCCGGACGGTGGTGTCGGTGGACATCTCGTCGCGCAAGCTCAACTTCAAGGACCACATCGACGTGCGAGGCATGCGGGCGTCGGAAGCACTGGACATGGTGCAGAACTTCATCGACGACGCGCTGATGGTCGGCGTGGGGTCGGTGTCGATTCTCCACGGCAAGGGCACGGGGGCTTTGAAGGAGGAGATCCGCCGTTACCTGCGCACGGTGCCGGAGGTCGTCTCGGCGGCCGACGAGCATGCCGACCGCGGCGGGGCGGGAATAACGATCGTGACTTTTTC
>ERZ824600.587-NODE-587-length-53789-cov-4.336212_pt1 | contig 53789 bp, 38 predicted proteins | sample MGYA00519933_ERZ824600 | MGnify/ENA primary metagenome ERZ824600 (study PRJEB31778, sample SAMEA3449178) | human gut metagenome | biome: human gut; feature: human-associated habitat; material: faeces | place: United Kingdom | collected 2010/2012 ...
TATATCGTCCTCACTGCCATGCTTGCACTCAATGTCTCGAGCGATGTGCTCAACGGATTCTCGCTCGTAGACGAAAGCATAAACCGTACAACAGCAGGCTCCACCTCGGAAAACGACGCCATCTACCGCAATTTCGACGAACAGATGAAAGCCAACCCCGTAAAGGTAAAGCAATGGTTCGACAAGGCACGCCAGGTACGCGCCATGAGCGACTCGCTGTACAACTACGCAAACAAACTGAAGCAAGACATCGTAACCTATGCCGACGGCGAGGACGGCGACGTGCGCAACATAGTAAACAAGCAAGACCTCGAAGCCTCTACATACGTAATGCTGAATCCGCGCAACGGACAAGGGCGCAAACTCTATGAAGCCATAAACGACTACCGCACAAGGATACTCGGCATGATTTCCGACCCGGAGCAAGCCTCCATAATAAACCATAACCTTGCCACCGAAATACCAAAAGGCAAAAACAACCTCGGCAAAAACTGGCAACAGTACATGTTCGAAAACACGCCAGCCGCAGCCGCCGTCACACTGCTCAGCAAACTGCAAAGCGACGTGCGCTACGCCGAAGGCGTCGTGCTGCACACCCTCGTGTCGAACATCGACGTAAAGGACATACGCGTAAACGAACTCAGCGCATTTGTGATTCCAAACTCCAACACCATCGTACAGGGAGGCAAGTTCAGCGCCCACATCATCATGGCCGCCGTAGACACCACCATGCGCCCGTCGATATACGTGGGCGGGCGTAAAGTCAACTCGCCCGGAGGGCTGTACGAGTTCACATGCACACGCACCGGCGACTTCAACTTCTCGGGATACATCGAAATGCAAAACGGCGCAGGCGACATGGTGCGCCGCGACTTCACCCAGAAATACACCGTGGTAGCACCCTCGGCCACAGTCTCGGCCGACCTCATGAACGTGCTGTACGCAGGCTACGACAACCCCATGAGCGTGTCAGTTCCCGGCATTCCGCTCAACAGGATAGGAGTATCCATGAACGGCGGCTCGCTGCAACCCACCGGCGAGGGCAAATACATAGCCCGCCCCACGGCCGTGGGCAAGGACGCCGTGATAACCGTAACCGCACAAATGGAAGGGCGCAACCAGGAAATGGGAAAATTTACTTTCCGAGTGCGCAAACTGCCCGACCCAACCGCATACATCGCCTATAACGACGACAAGGGAAATCCCGTGCACTACCGCGGAGGAACGCCCATTACAAAAGCACAACTCATGGGAACGGAAGGAATCGGCGCAGCCATCGACGACGGACTGCTGAACATATCGTTCAAGGTGCTCGGCTTCGAAACCGTATTCTTCGACAACATGGGTAACGCTGTTCCCGAAATATCAAACGGAGCCAACTTCACCGACCGCCAGCGCGAGATGTTCCGCCGACTGCCAAGAGGACGCAGGTTCTACATCTCAAGAGTAAAAGCAATAGGACCCGACGGCATAGAACGCAACCTGCCGCAATCTCTCGAAGTCATCGTAAACTAAATCCGCAAACGAAAACCAATATATGCCTCAAACAAGATGAAACGCATAATATTCCTCATACTCGGGCTTTGCATTATACTGCCTTCAGAAGCGCAAACGCCCTCGCGCGACAAAAACAACGGAGCAGCACTGAGCGTGCGCCGCGAAAGGGTTACTTCGAGCACGAGAAACAAAAAAGACCAGGAAAAAGAAAAAGACTCCAAGAAAGAAACCACTGCCGCCAAGTCCGCCAAAGCGGCTTCAACAAAAAAGTCGTCCGCAACAACCAAAAGCACGGCAACGACCAACTCTACACGAGCTACAACGGCCGCAAGCCGCAACACCCAAGCTAACGACACGTCGAACAGGCCGCGTTTCATGCCACGCCGCCTGACCGAACAGCAAACTGCCAAACCCGAAGACGACCGCGCGCAGCTGGACTTCCCGGTAGCTGCCGACATGCCTGCCGACGTAGTGTGGCGACGCGACATATACCGCACGCTCGACCTTACCAAGGACGCAAACGCCACGCTTTACTACCCGCTTGAGCAACAAGGCGACCAGATAAACCTGTTCACCTACCTGTTCAAACTCATACTGCGCGGACAAATAAAAGCCTACGACTATACACTGAACGGAAACGAGAACTTCAGCGCCTCGAACCAGGTAAAGGCAAAAGACATCATGGACCGCTACCACATATACTACGAAACCAAGGACGGCCGCATGAGAGTAACCGACACCGACCTGCCTGCCGCCGAAGTACTCGAATACTTCATCAAGGAAAGTTCATACTACGACCAGCGCACTGCCACATACCACACAAAGGTAGTTGCACTGTGCCCCGTGTTGAAACGCTCCGACGAGTTCGGAGGACAGGCAACAAGCTACCCCATGTTCTGGGTGAAATACAGCGACATATCGCCCTACCTGGCCAAGCTCCCGCTAACCGGAAGCAACTACAATAACGCCTCGAGCATGAGCGCCGACGACTACTTTGCCATGAACTGCTACGACGGCAAAATCTACAAGACCAACAACCTTCAGGGCAAAGTACTGGCCAACTACTGCACCACCGACTCTGCCATGGCCAAGGAACAGGCACGCATAGAAAAACAACTCGCCGACTTCGAAAAGAACATCTGGGGCGAAGACTCGCTAAAACGCGCACAACGCGACTCAATCGAAGCCGTAGCAGCCGCCAAGGACGGTAAGACCAAAAAGAAAAAGCGCAGCATATTCTCGTCGCGCCGCAAATCGTCAAGCGATGTATCCGACAGCAAGTCCTCGTCCGGCTCAGGCTCATCACCCGCACGCGTCTCAGTGCGCCGCCAACGCCACTAACACACAACAGCACGAACAACACAAAACAACCCTTACCCGTATGCAGCGGTAAGGGTTGTTTTTTCATCTGCACCCGAAGCCAATCACCCTACAATTTTTAACCTTTCAAAAAAAGAACATCCGAAATAAACAATACCTCCAAAATGTCCGTTTTCAGGGCAGAAAAAGTGAAAACTGATATTCAATATTTTATACCTGCATGGGAGCAAATAAAAATTATGTCTGAGATATTTTAAAATATCTCAGACATATTTTGAAATATGTGCCTTGTATTTTTTCTTTTCTCCGTAGTATTCGTAACTATCTGGAATTCAACGATTATTTTCAAGTGCGTTATTTGTCTGTTTTCTTGGTAGGATTTTCGTTGCTGCGTATGTCTGTTTTGTTCGACGCTTTACGTCATGCGGCACAGAATATTTTTATCCGGCAACCTTATAAATTCTATACGAACTAATGTTCGTACAGAATTTAATTTTTTGTTAAAAAACTTATTATCTTTTGTATTATCATCTCTGTTTAATAACTTTGAAAAGTTTATATTTTGTCATAATTAAATGATAAAAGCAAAAACATGATGAGCCTTAACCTTGTTCAAAACCTACATTGTAATTAAAAATAGTTTTTCATGGAATATTATGATAAAACATTCTGTATAGAAGTATGGGGAAATAATGCGTGCTTCACACGCCCTGAACTTAAAGTAGAACGGGTAAGTTATGATGTAATTACACCGTCGGCTGCGCGAGCTATTTTCGAAGCAATATTCTGGAAACCAGCAATACGCTGGGAGACAACCAAGATTGAGGTGCTAAACCCAATAAAATGGATGACCATAAGACGGAATGAAGTGGGTAAGACAGCATCCGTAAGACCAGGAAAAACAAATAGCATTTATATCGAAGATAAACGGCAACAACGCAGCACTTTGTTTCTGAAAGATGTACGTTATCGCATTTGGGCTAAACTCATTTATATTCCACCCAAACTGCGTAAATACAACAGTAAAGTATCCTATTTTAATGAAAACCCAAAGAAATATCAAGAAATGTTTGAACGTCGTGCTTCAAAAGGGCAATGTTTTACACAACCATATTTAGGTACCCGCGAGTTCTCCGCTTACTTTGCCCTTGTTGATGTAGATGCAGCTGAAGAAACAAGAAAAAAACCGATACCAGAAGACCGTGATTTAGGTATTATGCTTTATGATATGGATTTCGTAAGCAACCCTAACGACCCGAAACCTATGTTCTATCATCCGATAATGCAACAGGGAGTTATTGAAGTACCACCTTTTGAAAGTAAAGAAATATTACGATGATATTAAGGACATTATACGATTATTATAATCGCAAAAATAACGAGCAAGAGTCGTTTCTCGCTCCTGAAGGAATGGAAGACCAAGCCATAACATTTCTTATTGTACTGGATTTATATGGACATTTTCTAAGGCTTGAATGTACTGAAAATAGTTATGGTCGTCCAAACATATACCGTGTACTGAAACATAAAAACCGCACATCGAGCATTGATCCAAATGCTTTTTGGGATAATGCAGAACATGTACTAAACATGAAAATAACAAATGGCCTGTGTGTGCAAGCTGACGACAAGAAAGCAAAACAAAATGCCTTCATAGATTTTTGCAAGGAGTTACACAAACTGTTTCCTGAGAACAAAGAATTCTATGCTGTATGCCGTTTTTACGAACAACCAGAAGAACTTCTTAAAATAACCAACGATCCTGTTTGGAAACAAGTCATTGCCAACGGTAGCGGATATTTTTCTTTTATCATTAACGGACAACAGAATATAGTTGCTTCACATCCTGATATACTAAAATATTACAAATATACGGCTAAAGCCAAAAAACAGGAACAATTCGTATGCCTTATTACCGGCAATAAAGATTCGGCTGTACGGCTTACAACGGCAACGCCGATTAAGGGCTCAAAAAGGACAGCCTCATTAGTGTCTTTCCAACTTGATTCGGGGTATGATTCTTATAATAAAAAACAATGCTTTAATGCTCCTATATCACCTTCCGCCGAAGCCTCATATACAACTGCGCTTAATTATCTGCTTAGCAATGATTCACGCAATAAATTCGTAATAGGCAACAGAACATTTGTCTTTTGGGCTTCTTCCTCGTCCGAAGCAGCTCAAAAAGCCGAACAAAGCGTTTTCGCCTTGTTCGGCTTCCCTACAGAAAAAGACAATCCCGATTACCACATAGAAAGTGTACGAAAAAATTTTGAATCCATTTATTCTGGAATACCCCATGATTCACAAGATTGTTTCTATTTTCTCGGACTGGCTCCGAATTCTGCACGTATTTCGGTAATCTACTGGAATGAATGTCCACTTAGAGATTTTTCCATGCAAATACTTAACCATTTTCAAGACATGGAAATTGCTGATACTCGCAAAGAGAAGAAATCTTACTCTGGCTTGTACTCTATTCTGGCAGCAACAACCCTTAATGGAAAGGTATCAGAAGCTTCGCCTAATATGCCTGAAGCCATCATAAAAAGTATTCTTCAAAATACTCCATACCCATACGCCTTATTTATGGCTTGTCTAAACCGTATTCGTGCTAGACAAGATATATCCATTACGCAAGCTGCTGTTATTAAAGGTTACCTTAATAGAATATTAAATACCAATCAAAAATTATTATCAATTATGCTTGACAAAGAAAATACCAACATCGGCTATTTGTGCGGACGACTATTATCCGTTTTCGTCTGGCAGCAAGAAAAATGCAATGACAGCAACTCTATCCGCACACGTTACATGAATGCCGCCTGCTCTACTCCTGCAGCCGTTTTTCCAACAATCATGAACCTCGCAACACATCATGCCGACAAACTAGACGACAAATTACGCATATTTTGTGAACAACTAGCCTCTGAGATTATTGAAAAAATCCCGGCAAATGGCTTCCCCGCTCATCTTGATATTTACGACCAAGGACGTTTCTTAGTAGGATATTATCATCAAAGGCAAGCCTTTTTTACAAAAAAAAACGATGTATAACGAAATAGTATCAATAATTAAATCTTAATAAATTATGATAGACAAAGAACTAAAACAGCGCATAGATTTCATCTACTTCTTTGACGTTCAAGACGGGAACCCCAACGGAGACCCTGACGCAGGAAACCTCCCTCGCATTGATGCAGAAACAGGCAATGGCCTCGTTACAGATGTATGCATTAAACGAAAAGTTAGAAATTATGTCCAAACGCTTAAAGGGCTGACCGACGGATATGATATTTTTATAAAGGAAAAAGCCGTATTAAATCAAATGATAGATTCCGCTTACAACGACGACATGGTAAAGAAAGCCAAAAATACTGTTGATGAAGCAAGAAATTACATGTGCCGCCATTATTACGATGTACGCGCATTTGGCGCTGTAATGTCAACAGGCAAAAACGCAGGACAGGTAAGGGGGCCCATACAGCTTACATTTGCAAGATCCGTAGAACCTATTGTACAGTCGGAGTTCTCTATTACCCGTATGGCCGTAGCTACAGAAAAAGAAGCAAGTAAACAAAGCGGCGGCAACAGAACCATGGGACGTAAAGCAACTATTCCCTATGGACTTTATTTGTGTCACGGATTCGTATCGGCCAATTTGGCTCACCAGACAGGTTTTTCTACCGACGACCTGGACATCTTTTGGGAAGCGTTGAAAAACATGTTCGACACGGATCGTTCGGCAGCGCGTGGCTTAATGAGTGCACAAAAGCTAATCATATTCGAACATTCCACTGAACTCGGAAACGTTCCAGCGAATAAACTATTTGATACCGTAACAGTGAAACGTATAACAAAAGGCGTACCACGTACTTTTAAAGACTACCAAATTACAATAGACAAAGAATCCATACCTGAAGAGGTTACGGTAAAAGAAATTCTGTAATGGCATACAGTGATGACCGACTTCTCATGCTCTCTGGTATACAGCATTATGCTTATTGCCCGAGACAATGGGCTCTAATTCATGTAGAGCAAGAATGGAACGACAATCATCTCACATTAGAAGGTGAATATATTCACAATCGCGTAGACAATCCGGAATGCAATGATTACGTACGAGGAATCATCACACAAAGATCTGTTCCTTTAATTAGTTACGAGTTAGGAATATGTGGCATATCTGATATTGTGGAAATGCATCATTCGCAAGAAGGAATCACGCTCCCAACGCATGAGGGGCGATATATCCCTATACCTATAGAATACAAGCATGGTAGTCCTAAATCGGATTCCACCGATCGCGTACAAGCATGTGCACAGGCTATTTGCCTTGAAGAGATGTATAAAGTAAGTATCAGGAAAGGGTATTTATACTATGCATCGACTAGACACCGTGAAGAAGTCGTTTTTAATAGTCATATCAGGAGTGAGGTAAAAACGATATGTGCACAAATGCATTCCTTATACGAAGCCGGTATTACACCGAAAGCAGAATACAGCAACAAATGTCGCAACTGTTCCCTTTACGAGAAATGCATGCCTAAACTATCACAAAAGAGTAATAAGGTAAACGAATATCTAAATAATATGTTTAATGCGTAAACTTTTAAACACGCTATATATTACAACACCCAACGCATACCTCTGCAAAGAAGGACTAAATCTTGTTATTCGTGTTGACAATGAAGAGACATTCCGCATACCCGTTCACAATCTCGAAGCTGTTGTAACATTCAGCTACAACGGTGCGAGCCCTGGGGCAATGCTACTATGCCTTCAAAACCATGTTGCCCTTACATTCCTTTCTCCAAACGGTCATTTTATAGGACATCTTGTTGGAGAAACATATGGTAATGTTTTGCTACGTAAAACCCAATATCGTATTGCCGATGACGAAGCCATATCGCTAAACCTTTCACGTAACATAATTGCCACAAAAATAAGCAACAGTAAGTACGTGCTTGAACGTTATATAAGAGACTACGGTTTCAACGCAGATATCTCTGAGGCCTGTCTACACCTCAAAAACGCGCAGAGCAATGCATTAAAAACAGAATCAATTGCTTCATTGCGCGGAATTGAAGGCGACGCAGCAAGCTGTTATTTTAATGTATTCGGACAAATCATACGAAATCCTACATTTAATTTCCACGGACGTAATAAACGCCCTCCTAAGGACCCAGTTAATGCTATGCTATCATTTTGCTATTCACTGCTATCTCACGAAGTACAGGCAGCGCTTGAAACAGTGGGTCTTGACCCTTACGTTGGTTTCATGCATCGTGACCGCCCAGGAAGACCATCACTCGCACTTGATATCATGGAAGATTTACGTTCATACATTTCCGACCGTTTTGTTGTCACACTAATTAACCGAGGGCAAATAACTGAAAAGGATTTCGTCATCCAATCAAATATTTCTTATGTTATGACCGACAACGCTCGTAAAAAAATTATAACTGCATGGCAAAAGAGAAAAAAAGATACCATAACTCATCCTTTTCCTGGAGAAAAAATTCCTTTTGGTTTAATTCCCTATGCGCAAGCAATGCTACTATCCAGATATATTCGTGGCGATTTAGAGAACTATCCCACTTTTTTTGCTAAATAAACAACTCTTATATGCTGGTACTAATTACATACGACGTTTCATTAAGCAACGCAAAAGGCGTAAAACGACTACGACGCGTAGCAAAAATATGCACTAATTATGGACAACGTGTGCAAAATTCCGTTTTTGAATGTATGCTGAACATCACGCAGCTAACTGAAATAAAACATCTACTCGAAAACATTATCAACAAAGAAACAGATAGCATTCGTATATATAGATTGGGCGATAATTATAAACAAAAAATAGAACATATAGGTAAGAATAATACATATAATCCCACAGATACTATAATTATATAACTATAGGTGCGAATATAAAGTGATTGGAAAAAAGCGCTAGGTTCGCACTTATTGATTATCATCTATTAAAACTGAAAAGCAATAACTTTTTGTTCTCTAGTAAAGATTTATGCACATCATCCAGAATAGATCGATCGCTAATCTAAACAGCTATATATCATATATTTTTACATTGTAATAACACATTCATAGCGTCGCACCCCACATGGGTGCGTGGATTGAAACGCAAATACGCGAAACTTGAAAATACAGAATAAAAAGTCGCACCCCACATGGGTGCGTGGATTGAAACGTCTAACCGCTTTATAATAGGTTGTATATAAGAGGTCGCACCCCACATGGGTGCGTGGATTGAAACTCTTTAGTAAATGTTAAGTATAAAGACGGGACGAGTCGCACCCCACATGGGTGCGTGGATTGAAACAGGAACGTCGCAATCTTCCTCACTAACAGCTCGTGTCGCACCCCACACGGGTGCGACCATTAAAACAATAATAACGTAAGTAATTGTTGTAATGCAAAAGTTTATTTTATAAATATCTCTTCGAGGTAATTATTTTGTAAATTTAACCCCGTCTGCAAATTATACTGTGATGAATCGGAAAGATAAAAGATTCCATCGTATAGTTCTTCCAACATGCCTGCAGCATACAATTCTTTAAACTGATTCTTAAGTACTCCCACCGAATATTGTCCAAGTTTTCTGAACAAAGAATTATTCCAGCCATTGTGTTTAAGATTCTCTATTATGTATGAACTTTCTTTATATGGCACTATCACTTGAACACTATCATCTTTTATAAGCGTGAATTTATTTGACACAGTTTCAAAATAAAAACCTGAAGATTTACACAAGCCAGAAACGTTAGGTTCATCAAATTCTCCGCAACGACTATATAGTCGTTCGAAATATTTTCGTATAGTTTCTGGGCTGAACCAATCGTATGTTATTTTATCAGAAACCAATGATTCGGTAGCATTGGCAGTATCGCTAATAAATCCTCTGGGCAGTTCTTTATTGAGATGAAAGACGTATGTATAACCTACTTTCTGTTTCCCTTCGCGGTTACATCGTCCTGCTGCTTGAATCAACGAATCGAGCCCTGCAATCTGTCGATATATAATAGGAAAATCTATGTCTACACCAGCTTCTATTAATTGAGTAGACACAACGCGAACTATTCCTGTGCCCTTTGTATTCAATAACTGTTTTATGAGGCTTATGTTATCTTGGATATGTCTGGAACACATAAGTCGCGAGAGATGTATGCAATGCCCTTCGTCATTATTCAAACGTTTAAATATTTCCAAAGCATCGTTACGAGTATTGACAATACATAAAACCTTGCTATGTCGAGAAATACAGCGGGCAATGCTGTCGTAATTATTGCTATTAATGCGTGTGTCTATAAATTTGAGTTCTGTCCGGGCCAATCTCTTATGTAACTGCATGTCTGCGGGTATAATTTCGTGAACGGTGTCCAATCCGCGAAATTCCTGTCTGCCAGTTCCACGGTAATTTCTAGCTAAAGCCGGCATACTGGCTGTAGTCATCAAAACAGATACCCCAAAAGCTGTATGCAATGCCGACAGGACATTAACTATCGGCTGCAAAAATGTTATGGGCAGAGTCTGAACTTCGTCAAGAATCAACACGCTATTACAGATGTTATGAAGTTTGCGGCAGCGTCCAGGCTTGTTAGAATAAAGCGATTCAAATAGCTGCACATTGGTTGTGACAACAATCGGATAATCCCAATTCTCAGAGGCAAGACGTAATTTGTCTGGCAGTGGATCGTTGTTGCGCACATTATCCTCGTCTGAAGCACTAAAATCAACATTCGAATGGTGCTCAAGAACGTTTTCCGCGCCAAAAATACCTTTCAATACACTGGCTGTCTGTGCTATGATACTGTTATAAGGTATGGCTATAATTATACGTTTTTTACCATATTTTACGGCATGCCGCAAAGCAAATAACATAGAGGACAGCGTCTTTCCTCCACCAGTAGGAACCGTTAGACTGAATATTGCAGGTGATTCTTCAGCTGCTTTGGCACACAGTTTCTGGATCTCGTCACGAATGTTATTTACCGAAGTTTTTGGAGCATTAGCGCCTATTAGCAACAAATGTTTCTCCAAACGTTCCAACAATATAGCAATATTATCATTACGTTGTCGTAGAGTTGAAACACAAGGTTGCATGAATGCTTCGGTATCAAGCCAGTCGGCATCAACAAGTGATGAAAACATCATGCGTATCAGGTAATGTATGTCATCGGATCTCTTAAAGCACTTGCACAGATTACGCAATGGGGCGATGGCCGCTTCCAAGTCAAAATGAGGCAATGCTATGTCACATTCAGGCGGGATGCAGCTTTTCATAATGTTTTGATAATCGTCACAGTTATATAGTCCTCTATGATGTCCCAGTATAGGATAGGCAATTATAAAGGAAGCATCTCCCAAGATTTTCTGTGCGTAAAGTCCTCCTATATAAGCATGAGGTACACGCTCTGACTTACAATTAGGGGTATATCCCGATTCAGCGGCAATGTACCTTTGAAACGCTTCCTGATTTTTGCCTACATCGTGTAACAAACCCATTAGTTTAGCAAGCTCGCCTAAGCCAAAATCTTTCAAAAACTTTTCGGTTAATTCTGCTACGCCAGCACTATGTTTAGTAATAGTCTGTATTTTCCATATCCCATTATCGTTTCTGATGTGAGCTATATCATGTAGTTCTTTTCGGGTTCTATTACACATAAGCGGAATTAGCTTTTAAATATGGTTTTATTTTTTCAGAATATTGCAAGGTTAGTGTAGTAAAAAAACGATAAAGAATTTTTATCCTTAGTTATTTAGAACATAGTTTTAACATATCTACAACGAGGATTTATGATCCTTGGCCGGGCGGTGTGTTCTTAATCCTTTGCGGGCTGTTGGTCGGCTTTGTGGTTTTTGAGCGTTGATAGATCGTCGAAACATTTTTGCAGGAAAGCCTTTCCGAGCTGCAGGCGGCGCGCAGAAGGCGACGGCTCGTCGGTAAGTATGTGTTTTCCGGTTATGTCCATCACGGTAGCGCCGGTGGAATCGATGAAGGCAAAGCCGTTGTCGAACGTGTGGTACGCCGTGGGATAGGTGTACGTGTCGGACAGCACGTCGCGGCTGAAGCGGAAAGCGTCGTGCCTTATGCCGAGGCGGCCGAGCAGCGTGGCGGCCATGTCGCTCTGGTTGCAGATAGCTTCGACGCGGCGTGGCTCGCGTATCACGCCCCCGAGCCACAGCATGGGGATATGATAGCGCCGTGGCGAGGCTTCCGTAAGCCCGGCGGGGTAACCTATTCCGTGGTCAGGCAGGAGGACGACGAGCGTGTTGCGCCATTGCGGTATTTGCTTAAAGGCTGCAATGAATTTGCCTATACAGTCGTCAAGGTAAGCCATGGCATTGGCTTTCTTGTCGCCGGGAATTCTGTTGTATGGCACGCCCCACGGCTCATGCGAGGCGAGCGTAAGAAACGCGGTGTGCCAGGGCGACGAAGCGGCGGGCCGGTTTTTCAGGTCGTTCAGCAGGTAGTCGAACATGATACGGTCGGTAACGCCCCAGGCGTGGGTAATCCGTTCCTTTGCGCTGAAATGCGTGTCGCCCGTTACTTTTTCGTACCCCGTGGAGCGCAGGTAGCTCTGCATGTTCGTAAAGTTGATGTCTCCGCCATAGAGGAAATCGGTGGCATAACCGGCATTTTGCAGCGATTTGGCGATTGAGGGCAGGTTGCGGCTCTCGGCGGGCAGTTTCATTACCGACACGGTGGGGAACGACGGGTAACCGCTCAGCGTGCTGAGCACTCCGCGGTCGGTGCGGTAGCTGTTGGCATAGCAGTTGGTGAAGAATACCCCCTCTTTCGTCAGGCGGTCGAACTGCGGCGTTACGTTGCCCGGCGCGCCGAGGCTGCCAACGAAGGTGCCGCCAAATCCTTCGAGTATTATGATGAGCACGTTGGGGCGTGTTGTGGTCAGGAGCGTGTCGCCGCCGGCGGTTTCGGTAGAATAATGCAGCTGCGCGAACAGGCTGTCGCATTCGGCAGGCTCGAAATAGCGCGCATATTCGGAAAAGTCCTTGGCCTTGCGCATGGAATAGAACAGGCTGAAAGCCGGGTTGACTGCCGAGTGGTTAAGGAACTGGTTACTGCTGTAGTAGACCATTCCCACGTTGGCCGTGGAGCGACCTATGCCGCCGCGAATGCCGAGGAATGTAAGCCCGCCGGCCAGTATCATTACAACGGTGGGCGCAATGCGCCTGCGGCCGGTAAAGCTGAAGCTGCGCGGGGTTACGGCGCGCAGGGCAAGGAACAGCGCGGCAGCCGTAAAGGCTACTGCCGTGAGTCCTACGGCAAGGTATGTGCCGCTCACGCTGTCGGTAACGGCGTCGGGCGAATCAAGGTAGGTGAACACCGTGGCGTCGAGCTTGAAGTCCCAGAACGAGTAGAGGCACGTGTCGCCCACGAGCACAAGGCCTGCCGTGAGCGAGAGTATGGCGTAGTAGACAAGGAAAATTTTCCGCAGCCCGGGAACGCGCACCCAGATGTTGACGAGCAGCAGGAGCAGTGGCAGGGCGAGCGTGTAGCCTGTGGTGGCAAGGTCGAGCGGAAGGCCGTGCATTATTACCGACAGGAAGTCGCCGGCGCCGCAACCGCGCCCCGCAGCGCCGTTGAAGAGCATGAACACGGGTTTCCACAGCGCAAAGAAAAGGAGTATTACAACCGCAAGGCGCAGGTAAAAGCCGAGGGTGCGTTTCATTATATTCGAAGAATGAATTTTTATGTTTTCCGGCATGAAAAAAGTGATGTTTTTTCGGGGTGCAAAAATTATGTCTGAGATATTTTAAAATATGTCTGACCTATTTCGAAATATGTCAGACATATTTTTTTCTTGCTCCCATGCGGGGTGTATCATATTTATTCATCGGCGTCTGCTTCAGCTGCCCGTTACAGACATAAACCGACGTGCGGTTTTCAAAGCTGCTGCATGTCGTTAAGCTTCCTGTAATAGCCGTTGCGTTCGAGCAGTTCGTCGTGCGTTCCGCGTTCCACTATCCGCCCTTCGTGCAGCACGTATATCTCGTCGGCGTTCTTGATGGTCGACAGGCGGTGGGCTATGGCTATCGTGGTGCGCGTTTTCATGAGACGTTCGAGGGCTTCCTGCACAAGGCGCTCGCTCTCGGTGTCGAGTGCCGAAGTGGCCTCGTCGAGAATGAGTATGTCGGGATTCTTGAGTATTGCACGCGCTATGCTTATGCGCTGGCGCTGGCCTCCCGAGAGGCGGCAGCCGCGGTCGCCTACGGATGTGTCGTATCCGTGCTCCGACTCCATGATAAAGTCGTGGGCGTTGGCCACTTTTGCGGCATTAATCACGTCTTCTTCGGTGGCGTTTTCCACTCCGAAGGCTATGTTGTTGAAAAAGCTGTCGTTAAAGAGTATTGCCTCCTGGTTCACGTTGCCTATTATTCCGCGCAGGTCGGCAATCCTGAGGTCGCGCACATCAATGCCGTCGATGGTTATGCGCCCACCCGTAACGTCGTGATAGCGCGGTATGAGGTCTACGAGCGTCGATTTGCCCGAGCCGCTCTGCCCCACTATGGCTATCGTCTGGCCGCGCTTTACCGTAAGGCTTACGCCGTGGAGCACCTCGCCGTGCCCGTGATAGCTGAAATGCACGTTGTCGAACACGATTTCGTCTTTAAGCCCCGAAATTGAAAGGGGAGCTTTCTTTTCGACAATAGGGTTCTTGGAGTTCAGAATCTTGTTAACACGCTCTACCGAAGCCATTCCCTTTGGAATGCTGTAAGAAGCCTTGGCAAAGTCCTTGAGCGGCTGTATGGTGCTGTAGAGTATCACCATATAGAATATGAACGTGGGCGCGTCGATGGGCGAATGCTGCGAGAATATCAGTGTGCCGCCGTACCACAGCACGAAAACAATGAGGCATGTGCCGAGAAACTCGCTCACAGGATGGGCCGAAGCCTGGCGCACGGCCACGCGGCTTGCGGCGCGCCTGAAGGCGTTCGTGCTGGTGTCGAAACGTGCGCACATCTTCTTCTCGGCCGTAAAGGCTTTTATTATGCGCATTCCGCCAAGTGTTTCCTCGAGCTGCGCCATGGTGTCGCTCCACTTGTTCTGCGCGTCGAGCGACTTGTGTTTCAGCTTGCGCCCTATCTTGCCCATTATCCAGCCCATAAGCGGGAGCACTATTATCGTGAAAAGGGTAAGTTTCCAGCTCGTATAGATAAGCACGCTGAAATAGCAGATTATAAGTATGGGATTTTTTATGAGCATTTCAAGCGAACCGGTCACGGAGTTTTCAATCTCGTTTACGTCGCCGCTCATGCGGGCTATGATGTCGCCCTTGCGCTCGTCGGAGAAAAACGAAAGCGGCAGCGATATGATTTTGTGGTAAACGTTTATGCGTATGTCGCGCACAATTCCCGTGCGCATGGGCACAAGCATTCCGGCCGAGGCAAAGTAACAGCTCGTCTTCATGAGCGTGGTTACGATAAGGAAAAGGCCTATCAGCAACAGTGTGTACGAAGCACCGTAAAGCTTTATAAGCTCGCCCGTATAGTAATACAGGTTGTTCACGAGTATGTCCTTCATGTTCATGCCGGCGGCGTCCCACTCAATGAAGCTGTACGTCTTGTTGTCAATGCCGAAAAGCATTTGCAGCATGGGCAGCAGCGACAGGAAAGAAAACACATTGAGCATTGCCGAAAGCAGGTTGAACACTAACGAGCCGAAAAGGTAACGCTTATAAGGAAGCACGTACTTGACCAGTACCTTGAAAAATTCTTTCATGTTGATTTTTTACTTTCTTGCGGAATTGCAATTCTTCTTTAAATCCCGGCGGGAGGTTCTTCATGCCTCGTCGGCGCATTTGCGCAGTTCGTCGTCGAGCGCATTAAGGGTAAAGACATAACTATTATATATGCGCTGCGCGATGTTGCGCATTTCGCCGGGATTATAAATGTAGTTCCTGTAATCGCTGTCGCGCTGCATGTCGTGCCATTGCTCCCTGTCGGAAATAATGCCGTTGTCGAGCGCAAGCTGTATTATATGCGTAGGGTTCTGCACTTTGCCGAAATTCCTGTAACGCAGGTAGTCCTGCAGGGTTCTCAACGCCAGCTCGAATGCAATCTCGAACAGTTTCACAAGTGCGGCCTCGCCGTAAATGTCGAGCTTCTCGGTGGGACGTTCCCGCCCGGTCAGCGCCGCAAGACGCATGCAGGCCTCATGGTAATATTCCCCGCGCTCAATCCAACGTTTGCTTGTTTCCATAAGTTTATTTTTTTCGCCCGAAATCGGCCGGAATTTCTCCCCAGCGCGAAGTTTCCCATTTCAGTATGGGAGTGTCGTAACTGTTTTCGCGCAACCATTTTTCGGCACGGCCTATTATTTTGAAAAGTTCTTCAGTCTTTTCGTTGCGTGGCAGCGTTGTTTTGCATTTTTTCTGTTTTACCCACAGTATTGCGTTGCGGCTGTCGGAATATACAGCCACGTTTGCGCCGGTTTTCTTTATCAGTGCAAGCGCATGTACTATTGCAAGGAATTCTCCTATGTTGTTTGTGCCGTAGCACGGGCCGTAATGGAACAAGAGTCTGCCCGTTTTAAGATAAACGCCCCGGTATTCCATCTTTCCTGGATTGCCCGAGCACGCAGCGTCCACAGCCACGGCGTCATTCGACACTTCGGAGGGCAACACAAGCGGGATATTCTTTTCCTGCGGCTTTTCTGTGCCGGGCACGTCAGGAACTTTTGCCGCCACGTCGGCCGGACGTTCGTCCTCAGGCCCGTAAATGAAAGCCTGCTCGGCTTCGGCGGGCGTGGGATAGGCTTTGTACTTCGCTCCCTTGAATCCCGAGGTCTGCTTCACGCACTCTTCCCACGAAGTATAGATTCCGGGTTCGCGCCCGTACCAAACTACATAGTATTTCTGCTTCTTGCCTGCCATCTGCTGCCTTTCGTTTTGCCTGCCTTCTGCTTTCCGGCAACCGGCGGGCCGCCTGCGCGCGATTTTTACATGCGCTCAGGCATTTCTATACCGAGAAGGTTCATGCCGCTGCGCACTATTTTTGCGACGTTGGCAGAGAGCACGAGGCGCAGGCGTTTCTTTCCTTCGTTTTCTTCGCGCAGAATTGAATAGTCGTGATAGAACTGGTTGTATTCCTTTACAAGGTCGTAGCAATAATTGGCTATTATGCTCGGGCTCATGTCCTCGCCGGCCTGGCGCACCGTGGCGTCGAAATCGGCCAGCAGCTGTATGAGTGCGGCTTCCTTGTCGTTCACTTCCGTTCCGGCAGGCACGGGCGAGTTTATGTCGAGTCCTTGTGCATTTGCCTTTCTGAGCACCGAGCGTATGCGTGCGTAGGTATATTGTATGAACGGGCCGGTGTTGCCGTTGAAATCTATGCTTTCCTCTGGGTTGAACAGCATGTTCTTGCGTGCGTCCACTTTAAGCAGGAAGTACTTGAGCGCTCCCATTCCTACAATGCGCGCGGTTTCGGCCTTTTCGTCCTCGGGTATGTCGGCAAACTTGCCAAGCTCTTCGCTTGTCTGTCTTGCGGTGAGCACCATTTCCTCCATGAGGTCGTCGGCGTCGACTACGGTTCCCTCGCGGCTTTTCATTTTCCCGTTGGGCAGGGTCACCATGCCGTAGGAGAAATGCACGAGGCTCTTGCCCCATTCGAATCCCAGGCGGTCGAGCAGTATGGACAGCACTTTAAAGTGATAGTCCTGCTCGTTTCCTACGACGTATATCATTTTCTTTATGGGGAAGTCCTGGTATCGCAGTTTGGCGGTGCCTATGTCCTGTGTCATATACACCGATGTGCCGTCGGCACGTATGAGCAGTTTTTCGTCGAGTCCTTCGTTGCGCAGGTCGGCCCAAACACTGCCGTCGTCCTTGCGGAAGAATATGCCTTTGTCAAGCCCGTCCTCCACAAGGGATTTGCCTACGAGATAGGTATCGCTCTCATAATATATCTTGTCGAAGCCCACGCCCATCGTGCGATAGGTTTCGTTAAAGCCGGCGTACACCCATTCGTTCATTTTCCGCCACAGTGTGCGCACTTCATTGTCGCCCTGTTCCCATTTCACGAGCATTTCGTGTGCTTCGCGCATGAGCGGCGCGTCCTGTTCGGCCTGTTTGCGAGCTTCTTCCTCGTTCATGCCCTCGGCGGTGTATTTTTCGGTAAGTTCCTTTACCTGCTGGCGGTAGTGCTTGTCGAACAGCACGTAGTAGTCGCCAATCAGGTGGTCGCCTTTCTTGCCCGACGACTGCGGTGTCTCTCCGTTGCCGTATTTGAGCCACGCGAGCATGGACTTGCAGATATGTATGCCGCGGTCGTTCACGATGTTGGTCTTGACAACCTGTTTTCCGCAGGCTTCCTCTATGTTTGCCAGCGCCCAGCCGAGCAGGATGTTGCGCAGGTGGCCCAGGTGCAGTGGCTTGTTTGTGTTGGGCGATGAGTATTCTATCATCCAGAGCGGCGAGTTCTCGTCGGGCTTGTGTATGCCGTAGCTTTCGTCGGCGTTTATGTTCTCGAGCATTTCAAGCCAGCTTTCGTGCGACACGGTGAGGTTCAAGAATCCCTTTATCACGTTGTAGTCGGCCACGGCATGGCAGTTTTCCTTCAGGTATGCGCCTATGTCGGAAGCCGTGTCTTCCGGTTTCTTGCGCGACACGCGCAGCAACGGGAATACTACGAGTGTGAGCGACCCTTCGAATTCGCGTTTTGTTTTCTGAAGCTGTATCTGCGCGGCGTCGACGGTTGCGCCGTAGAGTGTCTCGACGGCTTTTACGACGGCGGCGGTTATGTCTTGCTCTATTTTCATAATATATCTGGTTTTTGTTTTTTACGCAACGAATTGACTGGTGCAAAAATACGCAATTCCGCCGTATTTTCCCGCCTTGGGCTGCGAAATGAGAATAAAATGCCGCTTTTTGGGCATTGCGGCAAAGTATGCGCGCCACGGGCTGCCCGGATTTCGGCTTCGGTTACGTTGCCGGACATTCGGCCCGGGCTTCTTGAAAAGTTTCACGGGACGTAAAAAAAATTATCTCTGAGATATTTCAAAATATGTCTGACATATTTTAAAATACGTCAGACATATTTTCTGCCGCCTCCAACAGGCAGAAGAGACCAAACGTTCCCGCGGCATGCAGCGGTGCCGGCACACGGAGTTTGCAGCACTTGCGGGACGGCGTTTACTTGAACACGTGCACGGCGGGACGTCCAATCCATGCCTGCGGCTGTTCGAGCCCGAAGATGTAGGCTATCGTGGCCGCCGTGTCGAAACGCATGTTCACTTCCTTGAACTCTCCTCCCTGCCTGACGTTCTTGCCGGCTATTATGAAGGGCACTTCCATTTCGAGCAGCGATTTGCCGCCGTGCCCCTTGTCCTTGCCGCCGTGGTCGCCGGTAAGTATGAATATCGTATCGTCGAACATGCCGGCCTTCTTGGTTGCTTCGATTACCCTGCCGAGGAACGTGTCGATTCTCTCGAGCGTGGTGTAGTATTCGGGCACGTCAAAGCCGTCGGCATGTCCGGTGTGGTCCAGCTGGTCGTAGCATATAGCCACGAAATCGGGTTTCTTTTCCAGTATGTACCGCTCGGCGCGTTCGCATAGCAGGCTCTGCTGCGATTCGTCGAGCACCTCTACGCAATTCACCGCCGCCGAGTCGATGAGATACTTTATGCCTACCCATTCCATAAGGCATCCCGTCTCGGCTTCGGGCATTTGCTCGCGTATAACGCTGAAAATAGTGGGAAAGATGCCGCGCTCGTTAACGCAGAACGACGGAATCTCGGGCGTGCGTGAGTTCCATTCGGTGTAGCCGTGCATTTCGGTGCCCGCGCCCATGAACATCGACGCCCAGTTTATGGCCGACGACGACGGCAACGTGCTGCGCGAATGCAGCGTAAAGCACCCCGAGTCCATAATCTTTCTTATGTTGGGGATGTTTTTTGCCTTGGGAACGGAATATCCTCCCCACCCGTCGATGGCGAAAAGCACAACGTGCTTGGCCTTGGGCCGCCCTGCGCTTACGTTGAAAGCCAGCGACACGGCCATTAACAAGAACAGTAGTTTCTTCATGGTCATTATGTTTTAGTTTCAGGTTTACAGTCGGTTGCCTGCACGGCGCATAACGCACCCGTACTTTGGCGCAGCGCGGGGGAGCGCCAAAAGTTTCACGAACGTAAATTTATGAAAATAATCCGTAACGCAATGCAATCGTGCCGTATTTTGCAGCTCCGTGCAGCAACATGCATGAGCCGCACGGGCAAGGCAGCGCGGCAAGTCCGTAAATGTCTGTTTTCAAAGCCGGAAAATGAATACTCATTTTCAGTACGTTACAACCCCCTCGGAGAAAATGGAAAATACAAGGCACATATTTTAAAATATGTGCCTTGTATTTTTAAATAGGTCTGAGATATTTTCGCAAGGTTTCCCGACGTTTTCTTTATAACCGTTCCAAATCTCCGCTCCGGGGCGGCTTTTTCTTTTTTTGTACAACATGTAATCCGGTTCGGCACAGCCAAATTCGTAAACGTTCGTTTTCGCTTGCCTCTGCGCCCGCCTTTCGCTATTTTTGACACACGCACAAGAAATTCACGAAAGAAAACGTTATATTCGCAAGGCAAAACAGAAAAATTCCCGAACAAACGATGAAAGAACTCGTATTCGCCACCAACAACGCCCACAAGCTGGACGAGATACGCTCCATTCTGGGCGGCAAGATAAAAGTGCTCAGCCTTTCCGACATAGGTTGCCATGCCGACATACCCGAAACGGCCGACACACTCGAGGGCAACGCCCTCATAAAGGCCCGCTTTGTGTACGAACACTACGGGCTCGACTGCTTTGCCGACGACACGGGGCTTGAAGTGCGCGCCCTCGGCGGGCTGCCCGGCGTACATACCGCCAGGTATGCCTATCCCGACCGCCACGACCCGGAGGCCAACATGGACAAACTGCTCGGCGAACTGGAAGAAAAAAACGACCGCCACGCAAGATTCCGCACCGTAATAGCGTTAATAGAAAAAGGACGGGAACATCTTTTCGAAGGCGTTGTGGAAGGCGAAATAACCGCCTCGCGCCAAGGAATCGAAGGATTCGGTTACGACCCCGTGTTCGCTCCCGAAGGCCTGGGCGAGACGTTCGCGCAACTGGGCAGCGACATAAAGAACTCCATGAGCCACCGCGCCCGGGCGGCCGAAGCGCTTGCCCGATACCTGGCCGGAGAATAAGAACATATACGACAAAAGCCACCGAAAATGCGAAAACTTTCCGCACTGCTCACCATCCTCGTGCTTGCAGCCGCCACGGCTGCGGCTGCCGGACGCTGGACATACTACGGCGCATTCCACAACGCGCTGCAGAACATACCCGTAAACGGCACTGTATTCTCGCTGTGCGACGGCTCGATTTTCTCATACTCGCCGGGCGACACCGAAGTGCGCGTTTACGACAAAACCACCGGACTCAGCGACGTGGACATCAAACTCATGGCCTACTGTCCCGAACAGCAGTGCCTCGTGCTCGTTTACGACAACTCGAACATCGACCTGTTCTTTCCCGACAACAGCGGCATAGCAAACATACCGCAGTACATGAACAGCTCGCTGGCCGACAAAACGATAAACGACATATCCGTGGTGGGGTCAAACGCATACCTGGCCACAAACACAGGAGTGACGGTAATGAACATCGAACGCGGAGAGTTCAGCAACACATACCAGCTCGAAACGGCAGTAAACACATGCACCTTTGCCGGCGGCAAAATATACGCCTCCACAGCAAAGGGAATGTTCGTGGGCAACACCGACGACAACCTGCTCGACCCGTCGAACTGGACCGCCGCAGGAACGGGGAATTACAAGAAAATGCGCACCTTCGGCGCCAACATATATGCCACCGGGGCAGGCTTTTTCAAAATAGACCCGGCCACGGGCGAGGCTTCGCTGCTTGCAACCGGCACTCCCGTATTCCTCAACGCCGACAACGGCAATACGCTCATCTGTGGCAACGGCACGGCCATACATATCGTTGACAACTCGGAGAACCTCACTACCATAACACAAAAAAACTCGTTCAAATACCTGTCGCTCGCCTCGGGAACCTACTGGGCCAGCTGCGGATACGCGGGGCTGCGACCCTACCGCGCGGGACAGGCGGGCAACCTCGAGGAAGCCGGAGGCGCAATAGCGATAAACAGCCCCATACGCAACTACTGCGCTTTCATGAACATCACTCCCTCGAACCGCGTGCTCGTAGCCGGAGGTACGCTCAACTACAACGGACTGAACTACGAAGGCACGCTTTATTATTATGAAAACAACCGCTTCTTCAACTTCGAAGACTCCATAACGCAATACACCTCCTATCCTTATCGCAACCTTACAGGCATAGCCGAAGACCCCGACGACCCTACGCACCATTTTGCCACTTCGGGCGAGACGGGCCTGTACGAGTTCCGCAACGGCAGGTACGCCGCGCACTACGACAACTCAAACTCGCCGCTGGCTTCGGCCGTTCCCAAGAGTTCGCAATCCCACATGTACGTGCGCACAGGCGGACTTACATACGACGCCGAGGGAAACCTGTGGATGCTGAACAACGAAGTGGACACCGTGGTGCGCGTAAGGCTCAAGGACGGCTCGTGGCAGAGTATCTACGTTGACGAGGTAAGCGGCTACCCCACGTTCGACCACCTGTTGTTCGACCGCGCGGGCCGCGCATGGTTCACACACCGGCGCACCACCAGCTCGCACCATGCGGGAGTGGCGTGCCTCGACTACAACGGCACCATAACCGACCCGAGCGACGACCGCAGCTACTTTCGCTACACTTTCGTAAACCAGGACGGCACGTCGTACAACCCCAACACGGTAAACGCCCTGGCCATCGACAACAACGGCTACATCTGGGTAGGCACAATAGAAGGCCCGTTCGTCATAACCAACCCCGACAACTTCATGAACAGCGGCTTCACGTTCACGCAGGTGAAAGTTCCCCGCAACGACGGCACCAACAACGCCGACTACCTGCTGACGGGCGTTCCCGTGTCGGCCATTGCCGTCGACGCGGCCAACCGCAAATGGATAGGAACCACGGGCAACGGACTGTACCTGATAAGCGAGGACAACATCGAGACCATAAGCCACTTTACCACCGAGAACTCGCCGCTCGTAAGCGACAACATACTCTCGCTGGCGGTGAACAACTCCACCGGCGAGGTGATGATAGGCACCGACCGCGGACTAATGGGATTCATGGGCGAAAAGACGGCCGAACCGAACAAGATAAGCGACGACGACCTGAAGATTTACCCCAACCCGGTGCGCCCCGACTACTACGGCGATGTAACGATTGAGGGACTTCCCTACGGGGCAGAGGTAAAGATAACCACCACGGGCGGCCAGGTGGTAACGTCGGGCAAGTCGAGCAACGGCGAGTTCAAATGGGACGTGCGCGACGCTTACGGCAACGACGTAGGCTCGGGCGTTTACTTTGTGCTCGTATCGACGGGCAACAGCAAGCACGGCGCGCGCGGCCGGCTGGTAGTAATAAGATAAGCCTTTGCCATGGCCCCGCTTGCAAGCCCCAACGCCTTTTCGCTCATAAGATGGCTGTTCGCGCTGTCGCTCATTCTCTTTCACGGCAGCGTGGCGGCGGGGCACGCTTACGGCTGGATTGTAAGCCCCCATTCTATAATATGCGTTTTTTTCGTGATGAGCGGAATGCTCACCTACAACAGCTACCTGCTCCACCCCGAGGCCGGGGCTTTCTACATGCGGCGTATCCGCAAGATTGTTCCGCCATACGCCGCGGTTATAATCCTTGCCGCCGCAGGCGGGGCGTTCGTCTCCACGCTCGGTGCGGATGAATACTTCACCCACACGGGCACGTTCAAGTACCTTGCCGCAAACCTCACGTTCCTTAATTTTCTTGCGCCCGGGCTTCCGGGAGTGTTCGAAGGGAACATCGTCACGGCCGTGAACTCGTCGCTGTGGACGATGAAAGTGGAAGTGGCGTTCTATATCCTTCTCCCGGCCATGGTGTGGCTCATGCGCCGCTTCAGGCCGGCGCACGTGATAGTAGCCCTCTACCTGCTGTCGGTGGTATGGAACATAGCGTTCCAGCTCTTGTACCAGTCGACGGGCAACGGCCTTTACGACATGCTGCGCCGCCAGGTGTTCGGCCAGATGATGTACTTTGCCGCCGGAATGGCCGCCGTGCACGTGCACACATACCTTCTGCGCCGCAAATGGGCGGTGCTCGCATGCAGCGTGGTGCTGTGGGCGGTGTGCGACCGCTACGCTCCGCTGCGCCTTGTCGAGCCCGTGGCCATAGCTGCCGCGCTTACCGTGGCGGCCGCGCCTGTCGCGCCTTTCCGCCCGCACGCCCAACCTCACCTATGAGGTGTACCTGCTCCATTTCCCGGTTATCCAGGTGCTCGTGGCAACGGGCTTCTTTGCCGCCGCCGGTTTCTACCCCGCCATAACGGCCGCAGCCGCCGTGATACTCCTGCTCTCCCTTGTGCTGCACAAGGCCGTGCACAGGTTTGCCGCCGCAAGATAGGGCAGCGCGTTCCCCGTGCAAAGGCACAAAGCCATTCCGCCCGGAAACCTTTACTCTGCACACGGCGTAAAACTCCCGTCCTTTATTGTCCGTTTATTCAACCGTGTTTTCTTACCCGTTTCGGAGGGGGCGAAAAATATGTCTGAGATATTTTAAAATATGTCAGACATAATTCAAAATATGTCCGACATATTTTTTATTTGCTCCCAAGGGGGTATAAAAAACTGAATAACAATATTCACATTCCCGCACCCGAAACAGACATTTCCCCGCCTCTTGACGTGCACCCGGGAGCACACCTCGCGCCAATGCTCTCCAAGCGCACTAACGTGTCCGGTCTGCACGCAATTTGACGAAGCCTGACGGCCGATTTGAGGTTACGTACACGAAAAGGCCGCAATTTACTCCTCCGGTGGAACATCCGCGCCATAAAATACTGTAACAAAACCAAAAAATACGGCTTGCATAGGCCTTAATCGGGCATGGTTTCGTATATTTGCACGAAATTAGCGCTTGTTATATGGATCGACAAACAATATCGCAATGCCCGGCATGCGGTTCGGAGCGGATTCATAAATACGTTTCTGCAATGAACTATTATGCCACGGGTGAGGCATTCGACATCTACGAATGCGACGCCTGTGGAATGCGGTTCACCCAGGACGCTCCTATCGAAGCCGAAGCAGCGCAGTATTATTCCTCGCCCGACTATATCTCACACACCGACATACGCAAAGGACTCTTCAACCGCACGTACCACGCGGTGCGCACGGTAATGCTGCGGCGCAAGGCACACCTGGTGATGAAAGCCCTGGGCAGCAAGGAAGGACGACTGCTCGACATAGGCGCGGGCACGGGATACTTTGCGCGCGAAATGCAGCGGCGGGGCTTTGCCGTTGAAGCCGTGGAAGTAAGCGAAGACGCGCGCAAGGTGGCCGAAAAAAACGCCGGAATAAAGGAAAAGGACATCAGCGCGCTCGCCACGTTCGAAAACGAGAGCTTCGACGCCATAACGATGTGGCACGTGCTGGAACACGTTTACAACCTGGCCGACGAGTGGCAGACACTGCGGCGGCTGCTGAAAAACGACGGGCGGCTGGTCATAGCCGTGCCCAACTGCGCCTCGCTCGACGCAAAACACTACAGGGAATTCTGGGCCGCATACGATGTGCCGCGCCACTTGTGGCACTTCAACTCGCACACCATGAAACTCATGGCCGAACAGTACGGCTTCAAGATAATGAGCATACACCCCATGCCGTTCGACGCCTACTACATCTCAATGCTGTCGGAAAAATACAGCGGCCGCAAGCCCTACTTCCTGCGCGGCATGATGTTCGGCACATATTCGTGGTTCAAAACCCTGTGCAACAAGAAAAACAGCAGCTCGCTCATCTACGTGATGAGAAAGCTGTAAACAGCAAGCTACAACCCAGACTGACAAATGAGCAAAAAAAAGAAGTCGCGCAGCGGACTGCGCCTTAATGTCGTAACCTCGTGCATAAGCACCACGCTCGTGCTCGTGCTGCTCGGCGCCGTAGTGTTCTTCGTAACCACGGCAACACACCTGAGCGACATGCTGCGCGAGAATTTCACCGTGTCGGTAATGCTCGACGACGACATACCCAACAACGAAGCCAACAAGTTGCAACAACAACTGCGCCGGCTGCCATGCGCCGCAAGCGTAAGCTATATATCAAAGGAACGGGCGGCCGCCGAACAAATCAAGGCAATGGGCTGCGACCCTTCGGAGTTCCTCGGCTCCAACCCCATACCGGCCTCGTTCGAGATACACCTCAAGGCCGACTACACCACGAGCGACAGCCTCGAAACCATCATTCCCGGACTGAAGGAACAGAAATACGTAATGGACGTGGACTACCCCAAGGAACTGATGGAAAGCATAAACAGCAACATACGCAAAATAAGCATAATCCTGCTCGCCGTGGCACTGCTGCTCACGTTCGTGTCGTTCGTATTGATAAACAACACCATGCGCCTAAGCATTTACGCACGGCGCTTCTCGATACGCACCATGCAGCTCGTAGGCGCAAAGCCGTCGTTCATACGGCGCCCCTTCATGTCGAACGCCTTTTGGGTGGGATTCATATCGGCAATGTTTGCCTGCGCCCTGCTCGTGTTCGGCATAGACTCGCTCGTGCGCTTCGACCCCTCGATGGCAAAAGTGGTGACGTGGGAAATAGTGGCCATAACAATGGGCACGGTATTCGGCTGCGGCATAATACTGATACTCCTGTGCGCCTACTTCTCGGTAAACAAATACCTGCGCATGAGGGCCGACGACATTTACCGCGCATAACCCAAACGCAACAAACACAACACATCAAATAAACATGGACAAGAAAAACCTCGCGTTCACACGCACGAATTTTATCCTGCTCGCCATAGGAATGGCTGTAGTATTGCTCGGATTCATACTCATGTCCGGCGCAGGCTCGAGCGAAACGGCTTTCAACCCCGACATCTTCTCGGCGCGCCGCATTAAAGTAGCCCCGGCAATCAGCTTCATAGGATTCGTATTCATGATTGTCGCAATACTCTTCCCTTCAAAAAGGAAAGAAAGCAACACAGCCGACATCGCAACTGACGCCAAAACCGAAAAATAACACACGCCCATGGATTGGTTGCAAACCGTAATCATCGCAATAGTCGAGGGGCTTACGGAGTTCCTGCCGGTATCTTCGACAGGGCACATGATTATAGCCCAAAGCGTACTCGGAATAGAAAGCACGCCGTTCGTAAAGGCTTTCACGGTAATAATCCAGTTCGGCGCCATTCTCTCGGTGGTTGTGCTCTACTGGCGCAAGTTCTTCTACCCCGAAACAATGCGCACAAAAGGCTACACCTGGTGGCAAGCTATCTGGAGATTCTATCTCAAGCTCATAGCAGGCGTGCTGCCTGCCGTAGTGCTCGGCCTGGCTTTCAACGACTTCATAGAGTCGAACCTCGGCAACGTTACGCTCGTGGCAGTAATGCTTATCTTGGGCGGAATCTTCATGCTCTTCTGCGACAGGATATTCAACAAGGGAACTTTCAACGAGCCAAGCTACAAGAAAGCCTTCATAATAGGCATAGTGCAATGTATCTCGATGATACCGGGCGTTTCACGCTCTATGGCAACGATAGTGGGCGGCATGTCGCAAAAACTCACGCGCCGCGCCGCCGCCGAGTTCTCTTTCTTCCTTGCCGTGCCCACCATGCTGGGAGCCACATGCCTTGAAACCTACAAACTCGTGTTCCACGGCGACGGCAACATACTCCTGCAGGGCAACAACATGCCCATGCTTATCCTTGGCAGCATTGTAGCGTTCATCGTTGCAATGGCGGCAATAAAGTTCTTTATCGACTACGTAAGCAAGTACGGCTTTGCGGCGTTCGGCTGGTACAGGATAATTGTCGGGGCAGTAATAATAGTGCTCGGCCTGCTCGGCGTGGACATGCAAATAGAGTAAGAGGAGAATGAATTTCTTCGAAGGACAAGTACTTGCTTTCGATAAGCCCTACCGTGCCTCGTCGTTCAACGTAGTTTACGGAGTGCGCAACACGCTTAGCGCACACATGGGCGGGAGAAAGATAAAAGTGGGCCACGCAGGCACGCTCGACCCCTTGGCCACCGGAGTGCTGCTGATATGCACCGGGCGGGCCACCAAACGTATCGAAGAGCTGCAGCAGATGGGCAAGGAATACGTGGCAACCCTGAAACTCGGGGCCACAACCGCGAGCTATGACATGGAGCACCCCGAAAACGCCGTGTTCCCCACCGAACACATCACCGAGCAACTCGTGCTCGACACGCTGCAACGCTTTGTGGGCGACATACAACAGATACCGCCCGTTTACTCCGCCTGCAAAATAGAGGGCAAACGCTCATACCACCTCGCACGCCGCGGAAAAGAAATACAGCTCAAGCCCAAAACGCTGCACATCGACGAGATAGAGCTCCTCAAATACGACATGCCCGAGATAACGATACGCGTATCCTGCGGCAAAGGCACATACATACGCGCCCTGGCCCGCGACATAGGCGAGGCGCTCGGCAGCGGGGCATACCTTACCGCACTGCGCCGCACCAGGGTAGGAAACTTCCTGGCCGACGAATGCATGAAGCCGGCCGACTTCCCGGCATGGCTCGAAAACGTGGAAATAGAAATGCCCGACATAGAGCAGGCATAAAACCTATAAAGACACAATCAACCGTTATGAAACTATCCCAATTCAAGTTCAAGCTACCCGAAGACAAGATTGCCCTCTATCCGCCCCTGCACCGCGACGAGGCACGCATGATGGTGCTGCACCGCAAGACAGGAAAGATAGAACACAAAATCTTCAAGGACATACTCGACTTTTTCGACGAAAAAGACGTGTTCGTCTTCAACGACACCAAAGTATTCCCGGCACGCCTGTACGGACTAAAGGAAAAAACAGGGGCACGTATCGAAGTGTTCCTCCTGCGCGAGCTTAATCCTGAGTTGCGCCTGTGGGATGTGCTTGTCGACCCTGCACGCAAGATAAGAATAGGCAACAAGCTCTTTTTTGGCGAGGATGGCAGCATAATGGCCGAAGTAATAGACAACACCACGAGCCGCGGCCGAACGCTGCGCTTCCTCTACGACGGCCCGCACGACGAGTTCAAGCAGCAGCTCTACGCACTGGGCGAGGCGCCGCTGCCCAAAATCATCAAGCGCCAGGCCGAAAAGGAAGACATCGAGCGCTTCCAGTGCATATTCGCCAAGAACGAAGGCGCCGTTACCGCTCCGGCCTCGGGCCTGCACTTCTCGCGCGAGCTGATGAAACGCATGGAGATAAAGGGGATAGAATTCGCATTCCTCACAATGCACTGCAGCCTCGGCACATTCCGCTCAACCGACGTGGAAGACCTCACGAAGCACAAAATGGACTCCGAACAGATGTTCGTCGACAAGGACTGCTGCGACAAGGTGAACCGCGCGCACGCCGAAGGCCACAAGGTGGTGGCCGTGGGAACCACCGTGCAGCGCGCAATGGAAACCGCCGTCGGCGCCGACAACAACCTGAAGGAATACGAGGGATGGACAAACAAGTTCATCTTCCCGCCCTACGACTTCCACCTGGCCGACGCAATGATTTCCAACTTCCAAATGCCCCTCAGCACGCTGCTAATGCTCACAACCGCCTTTGGCGGCTACGAGAACACCATGGCGGCATACAAGGTGGCACTCAAGGAAGACTACAAGTTCGGCCCTTACGGCGACGCAATGCTCATTATCGACTGATGCACTCTGTTTACATAGGCCTCGGCTCCAACCTCGGGCGCCGCGGCGACAACATACGGCGGGCCTTGGATCTCCTCACGCAGGACGGTTCAAGGCTCGCCGCCGTTTCATCGTTCCACGAAACAGCACCCGTAGGCTTCACCTCGAGCCATTCTTTCCTCAACGCGGCGGCCCTGGTGCTTACGCCCCTCCCGCCCGAAGCCTTCCTCGACGCCACGCAACGGGTGGAGCGCGCGCTCGGGCGCACCGTCAAGTCGGAAAACGGCATATACCACGACCGCACCATCGACATCGACATGCTTTTCTACGACGACATCGTGCTCAACACGCCACGCCTCACCATTCCGCACCCCCACATGTGCGGCCGCGCATTCGTGCTCGCGCCGCTCTGCGAGATAGCCCCCGCCATGGTGCACCCCGCAAGCGGCATGACCGTTGCGCAAATGCTCGCAGCCCTGCAAAACAACAGCACCGCCGGAGGCGTAAAGCCGTGAATTTTGAAAACAGACAAAAAAAGCACACCCCTTTGCCGCTGAAAAACAGGCATGTTAGATGTGCGCAAAAAAAGGTCGGACATATTTCGAAATATGTGCCTTGAATTTTAAAATATGTCCGACTAATTTTTTTCTTTCTCCCACCCCCGTAAAATCGTGTCATTTTGGCGCACCGTTTTTCTTGAACGATAAACCGCCTTTTTGCAGACATTTGCGGCAGCAGGGCACACCGTTTCCGACACACCCGCGTAAAGGATTTATTTTTCGCCGCAGCAACGAAAAAAGTTATATCTTTGCACTGTCCCGCAGCAGCAAAACCTCACGGCAAAACCCTGACATGCAGCCCCGGGCAACATATCAACCATATTATGAGAGTATTACTCGTAAACACTTCGGAACGCACCGGCGGCGCAGCAATAGCAGCCAACCGGCTGTGCGAAGCATTGGGAAACAACGGCGTAAAGGCCAAAATGCTCGTAAGCCGCAAAGAAACCGGACTTATCACCGTTACCGAGCCCCACAACCGTTTGCAGTACAAGCTCAACTTCCTGCGCGAAAGGCTCACCATACTGGCGGCCAACAAATTCCGCCGCCACCGCCTCTTCGAGGTCGACGCCGCCAACTGCGGCATAGACATCACCGGGCTGAAGGAATTCCGGCAAGCCGACATAATACACATCCACTGGGTTAACCAGGGATTCATATCGCTTGCCGGGATAGCCAAAATAGTAAAATCCGGAAAGCCCGTGGTATGGACCATGCACGACATGTGGCCCTTTACCGGCATTTGCCACTACACGCGCTCGTGCGAACAATACAAGGACGAATGCGGCAACTGCCCCATACTCTACGGCGGGGGCGCGCCCAACGACCTCTCACACCGCGTGTTCGTTAAAAAACTCAGGCTGCTGGGCAACGCACGCATAGCCTACGTGGGGTGCAGCGACTGGCTCGCCAACTGCGCGCGCGAAAGCCGCCTGCTCGAAGGGAAAAGGATACTCAGCATACCAAACCCCATCAACACCAAACTCTACCAGCCCGACAGCAAAACAGAAGCACGCAAGGCACTCAAACTGCCGCAAGACAAAAAACTGCTCCTCTTTGCGGCATTCCGCGTGACAAACAAAATAAAAGGCATCGACTACCTGTGCGAGGCAATACGCATGCTCGTCGAGAAAAATCCCGCGCTCGGCAACGAAATAGCAATCGTGGCCGTGGGAAAAGAATCCGAGGCACTCGCCGGCGCGCTGCCCGTAGATGTCTATCCCATGGGCTACATCACCAACGAACACAGGATGATAAAAACCTACAACGCCTGCGACCTCTTCCTCATACCCACACTCCAGGACAACCTGCCAAACACAATAATGGAATCAATGGCATGCGGCGTGCCCTGCATAGGATTCGACATCGGCGGCCTGCCACAGATGATAGACCACCTCGAAAACGGATACATCGCACGATACAAAGATTCAGCCGACTTTGCCCGCGGCATAGAATGGGCACTCTCGCAAACCGACACACGAGCACTCGGCGAAAAGGCACGCACCAAGGTGATGGCCTCGTTCTCCGAAACGGCAGTGGCAAAACTCTACACCAAACTATACAAAGAGCTTAGCGGAAAAGAATGAACCACAAGCCCGTAAAAATAACAGTAGCCACAGTTACGTACAACGCCGTGGGCGTGCTGCAACGCACCCTCGACAGCGTTGCCGCCCAGAACTATGCCCACGTGGAGCACCTAATCATCGACGGCAACTCGCACGACGGCACGCTCGCCCTTTTCCAGCATTACCAGGAAAACAACAGCCGCGCCGGAGTGATACACGAGGTGAACGCCATAAGCGAACCCGACAGGGGAATCTACGACGCAATGAACAAGGCCCTTGCCATGGCCACGGGCGACTATATCGTGTTCCTCAACGCCGGCGACGTGTTCCACAGCCCCGACGTGCTCACCCGCATAGCCGCCGCAGCCGGCGGAATGCCCGCCGTAATATACGGCAACACCGACATCGTGGACGGCGAAGGCCGTTTCGTGCGCCACCGCCGCCTTGCACCGCCGCGCCGCCTCACGTGGCACAGCTTCCTGCACGGAATGCTCGTGTGCCACCAGGCATTCTTCGCACGCTGCGACATAGCACGCACCACCCCCTACAACCTGCGCTACCGCTTCTCGGCCGACTACGACTGGTGCATACGAATCATGCGCACCGCCGCACGCAGGAAACTGCCAATGAAAAACGCAGGAATCATTGTGGCCGACTACCTCGACGGCGGAATGACCACACAAAACCACCGGCGCTCGCTCATGGAACGCTTCCGCGTCATGGCGCACCACTACGGAATCATTACCGCAGCCGCAATGCACCTGTGGTTCGTGGCAAGAGCCGTGGTGAAAAAATAAACTTCCGCGAAACGATACCCGCACCCTTTCCGAGAACCACAGTTTGCCACCCGGCAAAAAATACGTGCCTTGTATTTCAAAATATGTCCGACATATTTTAAAATATCTCAGACATATTTTCCGTTTTCTCGGAGAGGCATGTAACTCACTGAAAATCAAGACGCCTTTTTTGTCTGCATAAAAGGACTTTACGGCACAAAAAAACGGGCCTTTCCTTCTCCGAACCCCGACAAAGCAAAACGCGGTTGCCGGAAAAGGGCCACATTAAAAAAAGCCCTAACAATTATTCGGCCAAACCTGCCTTTACAACCAAAAATTCGTAATTTTGCTTACGTCAAACAAAAGACATGCCGCAGAAACTCATACAGACCCAAACCCAGACCCAGACGCAGACGCTCACACCGCAGCAGCTTCTGCAAGTGCACCTTTTGGAACTGCCGCTCAAGGACTTCGAAGAACGAGTAAACGAAGAACTGCTCGAAAACGAAGCACTCGAACAGGGCAATGACGAGGAGCAGGGCAACGAAGACTTCAACGGAGGGGAGGAAGAGTACGGCACCCAAGGCAACAGCGAAGCCGACGCACTGGCCGACTACGTGTCGGACGACGAAACGCCCGACTACCTGCTCGCGCGCGCCTCGGCAGCCGAAAACACCGCAGAAAGGCTGCCTTTCGGGCAATCGGTGTCGCTCTACGAAGAGCTGAAGGCACAGATAGCCGAAAACGACCTCGACGACCACGAGAAGGAAGTGATTACCTACCTCATCGGCTCGCTCGACTCCGACGGCTTCCTGCGCAAGGACGCGGCACGCATAGCCGACGAACTGGCCATTTACCACGACATCGAAACCACGCCCGACGAGGTAGAACGTCTCACCAAAATACTACAGACCTTCGAACCGAAAGGCATAGGAGCACACTCGCTGCAAGAGTGCCTGCACATACAGCTTGCCTCGCCCGAGTTCTCGTCGCCGTTGCGCAAGCAGGAACTTACCGTTATCGACAAGTATTACGACGACTTCATACACAAACGCTGGGACAAGATACGCCAACGCTTAGGTGTCGACGCGCCCACAATTGAGAAAATACGCACCGAAATACAGCGCCTCAACCCCAGGCCCGGAAGCGCACTCAACGAAACGGCTTCGAACGCCGCACAGGAGATTACGCCCGACTTCATGGTGGAAAACGACGGAAACGGAACGCTTACCGTTACACTCAACGAGGGAGACGTGCCGCCGCTGCGCGTGAGCAGCTCGTTCCGCGCAACGCTGGACGACTTTGCAAACAACCGCCTGAAGCTGACAAGGGAACAAAAGGACACCTACGCCTACGCACGCCAGAAGATAGAGGCCGCACAAACGTTCATCGAGGCCGTGCGCCGCCGACAAACCAACATGCTCGCAACAATGGAAGCCATAGTGGATTTCCAGAAGCCGTTCTTCCTGGAAGGCGACGACACACTGCTCCGCCCGATGATTCTGCGCGACATTGCAGAGCGCACAGGGCTGGACATATCGACCATTTCGCGCGTGAGCAACAGCAAGTACGTTGAAACATACTTCGGGATTTTCCCGCTAAAATACTTTTTCAACGACAAGTTCGTAACAGAGGAGGGCGACGTACACTCGACGGTGAAGATTCGTAAGGCCCTCGAAACGATAATAAACGAAGAAGACAAGAAGAACCCGTTGTCCGACGAGGCGCTTGCCGCCATGTTAAAGGAGCAAGGCTTCCCCGTGGCACGGCGCACCGTTGCAAAATACCGCGAGCAGATGGGAATACCTGTTGCCCGCCTAAGAAAATGAGAGACAAGTACATAATCAAGATTGCACGCGCCATTTCGCTGCTTTTCACGCCTTTTTACTTCCCGGTAATAGCATTCCTGGCCCTGTTCATGTTCAGCTACATGAACCTGCTGCCCCTGACGCTTAAGATAACCGTGCTGGTAATAGTTTACCTGTTTACCGTGGCGCTGCCGTTGCTGTCGATTTACCTTTACCGCAAGATAAACGGCTGGACCACGCACCAGGCAAGCCACCGCACGCGGCGCTACGTGCCCTACCTGCTGAGCATTACGAGCTACGGCTGTTGCTTTTACGTAATGGAGCGTATGCGCATGCCCCATTTCATGATGGGAATCATCGTGGGCGCGCTGTCCATACAGGTGCTGTGCTCGATTATCAACACACGCTTCAAGATTAGCACCCACTCTGCCGCTTCGGGCGGTGTGGTAGGCGCACTGCTCGCCTTTTCGCTGATATTCGCGTTCGACCCCACGTGGTGGCTGTGCCTGTCAATCATACTGGCCGGCGCGGTAGGCTCGAGCAGGATAATACTCCACCAGCACACGCTCGCACAAGTTACCACGGGCACCATACTGGGCTTTATCTGCGGGTTTGTAAGCATATTGTACGTATAAACACCAACATAACAATGAAACCTTTAGTAAGCATAATCATGGGCAGCACGTCCGACCTGCCCGTAATGGAAAAGGCTGCCGCCGAGCTTGACTCGATGGGCATACCTTTCGAGATGAACGCCCTCTCGGCTCACCGCACGCCCGACGAGGTGGCCGCCTTTGCAAGGGAAGCCGCCCCGCGCGGAGTGAAAGTAATAATAGCCGCAGCAGGCATGGCCGCAGCGCTGCCCGGGGTAATTGCCGCGCACACCACGCTGCCCGTAATAGGCGTGCCCATAAAGGGAATGCTCGACGGACTGGACGCACTGCTGTCGATAGTGCAGATGCCGCCCGCCATACCGGTGGCGACCGTGGGAGTGAACGCCGCAAAGAACGCGGCCATACTGGCCGAGGAAATCCTCGCCCTAACCGACGAAGGCATACGCGCCCGCGTGGCAGAACAGAAGGCAAAGCTCAAGGACAAGATTGTGGCAGCCAACGAGGAGCTTGCCAAAGTGAAATACGCCAACAAGACAAACTGACCCGCCCGAGAGCAGGAGATATATTATAATGCGTACCCGCAACATTTGCCGGGCACGCATTTTTTATACGCACCTTTTCCGGAAGCCCTGCCGCCACGCGGCAATGCGGACATTCGCAGCCGCAAAACCCGGGGCGGGAAACACCGTTTTTCAACCACGGAAAACGAAAACTCATTTTCACTCCGTCGCACTCCTCGGGGAGCAAATAAAAATTATGTCTGAGATATTTTAAAATATGTCAGACATATTTCGAATTATGTCCGACATATTTTTGCCCTCCGGAAACCCGCATGAAAACTCGGGGCGCAAAAGCTGCCTTTTTTGTCCGTATAACTATTTTAAACATCAGTGCACCTATTTTACAAACCGCCGGGCGGCACTTATACACAGTTAAATAGTATCTTTGCACACTATAACCTTTCAAACCAGATATTAATGAAAAAGATATTTTCCTTCCTCATCGCCATATCCTGCCTCACGTCCGTGGCCGCACAGACCAAGGAACAGGAAACAGCCGCGGTGCGCAAACTCGGGATAGCCCAGTATGCCGTGTCGCACCTGTACGTCGATTCAGTAGACCTCACGAAAATCACCGAAGGGGCGATAAAAGGAATGCTCTCCACCCTCGACCCGCACTCCACATACACCAACGCCGCCGAAACAAAGGCCATGAACGAACCGCTCGAAGGGAACTTCGACGGCATAGGCGTGCAGTTCAACATGCTCGACGACACGCTGCTCGTAATCCAGACCGTAGACAAAGGCCCGTCGCAAAAAGCCGGAATACTGGCCGGCGACAGGATTGTGCGCGTAAACGACACCGTTATAGCCGGCGTTAAAATGCCGCAAACCGAGATAATGAAACGCCTGCGCGGAAAGAAGGGCACTACCGTGCACCTCGGCATTCGCCGCACCGGCGTGGCCGAAGAAATACAGTTCGACGTGGTGCGCGACAAGATTCCCGTACACACACTCGACGCAGCCTACATCATAGCACCCAAGGTGGGATACGTGCGCTTCGGCTCGTTCGGCAAGACAACCCACGACGAAGTACGCAACGCCATACTCGGCCTTAAGGAAAAAGGAGCCGAAAGCCTCATAGTCGACGTGCGCGAAAACGGCGGCGGCTTCCTCGAAGCTGCAATCGAAGTGGCCAACGAATTCCTCGCCAAGGGCGACATGATAGTCTATACCCAGGGTCGCGCCGTGCCCAAAGTGGAATACAAGGCACGAGGCGGCGGCATATTCACCGAAGGCAAGACCGTGGTGCTCGTCGACGAGTTCTCCGCTTCGGCGTCCGAAATACTAGCCGGCGCACTACAGGACCAGGACCGCGCAACCATAGTGGGCGTGCGCAGTTTCGGCAAAGGACTTGTGCAACAGCCGGTGGGGCTTCCCGACGGCTCGCTCATACGCCTCACCGTGGCGCGCTACTACACGCCGGCCGGACGCTGCATTCAAAAACCCTACAAGCCCGGAGAGAACGAGGCTTACAACCTTGACGTGCTCAACCGCCTGCGCGGGGGAGAACTGACCAACGCCGACAGCATTCACCACAACGACTCCCTGCGCTGCTACACACTGCGCAAACACCGTCCCGTATATGGCGGGGGCGGGATAATTCCCGACCATTTCGTGCCGCTCGACACTACGGTATACACCAATCTTTACCGCAACCTATCGCGCAAAAACCTCGTGCTGCCCGCAATATTGAAATACAACGACACACATCGCGACGAACTGAAGAAAAAATACTCTTCCTTCGAGAAATTCAAGAAAGACTACACCTGTCCCGACGAAATAATCGACTCCATTCTCGCCGAAGGCGAAAAAGCCAAGATAAAACCCAAGGACGACGACGAACAGAAACGCACGCGCAAGCTGCTGGGCAAGATACTCAAGGCAATAACCGCGCGCGACATCTGGGACATGACACAATATTTCGAAATAATGAACGACGGCGACGCTACCATACAGAAAGCGCTCGAAGTAATAAGCCAATCATAAAGCAAACGAGAGCCAGCAACATGAATGCAAGAACAATAATCTGCACCGCTGTGGCCGCCTGCGCCATGATACTTACCACTGCAAACGCGGCCAAATACATCCCCGGCGACAAGCGCGTGTTCTCCTTGTACTGCAACGGCGTTCCCTGCGCTGTCGACTCCGTGGGACGCTCGATATACTGCCCCGTAAAGCCCGTCGACGGCGACTCGATAACCGTGGTGTTCACCTCGCCCATGCACGATTCCGTAAGCATAAACTTCAACTTCATCAAGATGGGCGACAGTGTAAAGTTCGCAAACAAGTTTTCGCAAAACCACCGTACATTTTTCTCAGGAACACGCACGATATGGAACCTTTACTTCACCACGCTGCCCGTTGTGCTTCTCGACGCCACGGAACTTGAAAAAGACGTGCGACATCCGGGATACATAACAATTATCGACCCGTGGTGCCGCACCGACGGCGTGAACAACCTGTTCATACACTACGCCGGAGTAAAGATACGCGGCGCCACAGCCGCCACATACCCCAAAAAACCGTTCGGCGTGGAACTGTGGGACGAGAACAACGAGGAAACCGACGCTACCATAATGGGAATGCGCAGCGACGGCGACGTAATACTCGACGCCATGTACATCGACAAGGCCAGAATGCGCAACCGCCTGTGCTTCGACCTCTGGAACACCGTGGACCGCCTGCCGTACAACGACGACCCGGACGACAACCTTAACGGAACAGAAGGAACATTCGTCGAAGTGCTCGTAAACGGAGAATACAACGGCCTGTACTGCCTTACCGACAAGATTGACCGCAAGAAGCTGCAACTAAACAAATACAAGGTCGACCCCGCAAGCGGCGAAATAGCGCAACACGGCATGCTCTACAAGGCCACCGACTGGACCGGAGCAACGCGGTTCAATGGCTACGACACATCAGCCTCGACACAAGCGCTCAATTGGTTTGGCTGGGAGCAAAAATACCCCGACGAAAGCAACGCCTTTGCCAACTGGACGCCGATGATAAACCTCATAGAATACGCCGCGCCCGACCTGTACCCAAACAAAACCCTATTCTCGGCACTGCTCGAAAGAAGGTTCTACGTGCAGAACCTCGTGAACTACGTGCTGTTCCTCGGCGTAATGCACATTACCGACAACAGCTGCAAGAACACCTACATCAGTTTCCGGGACGTCAAGGCCTCGCCGTCGCTCGCGCTGTTCACCCCGTGGGACATGGACGCCTCGTGGGGGCGAGAATGGGACGGCTCAATGCGCGACGAACAAGGCTTCGACAAGATAATGGAAGACTGCGGGCTGTTCAAACGCCTCATCAACGACAACCCCGCCGACTTCCACCGCCGCATGCACGACACATGGATACGCTGGCGCAACTCATCCTTCTCAATCGATTCGGTAACGGCACGCATAAATGCCTACAGCGACCTGTTCACCAGTTCCGGCGCGTTCCTGCGCGAGATGAGAAGGTGGCCCGGCACGGTAGTGACAATCAACACCGAAACAAGATACATGCTTACCTGGTACAAAAAGAGCTTCGACTTCATAAATGAGTTCCTCAAAGACTATCCCACAAGCATACAAAGCGTCACCGCCGGCAACGACATGCAAATAAGCGCCACAACCGACGGGGCGAACATCATCGTCAACGGCACAACAGGCAACGAAGCGCACATACGCATATACGACACCGCGGGAACGGCAGTGGAAAGCACCGACACGGCCCTGCCATACCGGAGCGGCAACCTCGCGCCGGGCATATACATAATAAACATAAGCGTGGACGGCACCACAGTGCGCAAGAAAGTGGCCGTCTTCTGAACCCCAGCCCCCACGGTGCACAAGAGCGCAACCGCATTCGCGGCGGCACGCACGGCCAATGCGGACAAACAAGGCACCGCGCAGGGCGCATTCCGCCGTAGCGGAAAATGAAAACTACGGCACCGTTTTTCCACCCCGCCGTACACCGCTTTTTTCCAGCCGTTTGAAACGCCCGAAAATATGTCTGACATAATTCGAAATATGTCAGACATATTTTAAATTATCTCAGAGATATTTTTTCTTTTCTCCCAAGGGGGTAGAAAACTCTCCGATACAACGCGGACAAACACGGACGGGCACTAAAAATGCACAAAAAGCAACACTAACACGGTATACATATTTTACCAAAAAAAGTAGTATCTTTGCGCCCGAAAACACGGCCCGCCCGCAACGGCAGGCATTTAATTATCAACTTAAAAGATGGACTACAATTTCAAGGAAATAGAGAAAAAATGGCACGCCCGCTGGGTGGAAAACAAAACATACAAGGTTACGGAAAATCCCTCCAAGCCGAAATATTATGTGTTGAACATGTTCCCGTACCCTTCAGGAGCGGGATTGCACGTAGGCCATCCTTTAGGTTACATAGCCAGCGACATTTATGCCCGCTACAAGCGCCTGTGCGGCTACAACGTGCTCAACCCCATGGGCTATGACGCCTACGGGCTGCCGGCCGAACAATACGCCATACAAACAGGCCAGCACCCGGCCGTAACCACGGTAAAAAACATCGACCATTACCGCGAACAGCTCGACAAGATAGGCTTTTCGTTCGACTGGGACCGCGAGATACGCACATGCGACCCGCAATATTACCACTGGACACAGTGGGCTTTCAAACTGATGTTCGAAAGCTATTATTCCTATTCCGAAAACAAGGCACGCCCCGTAAGCGAACTCATAAGCCGCTTTGAAACAAGCGGCACCGAAGGGCTCGACGCAGCATGCAGCGAGGAACTCTGTTTCACCGCCGGCGAATGGAAAGCCATGAACGACGTAGAGAAGCAGCAGGCGCTTATGAATTACCGCATTGCCTACCTGGGCGAGACCATGGTCAACTGGTGCCCGAAGCTCGGCACCGTGCTGGCCAACGACGAGGTAGTCGAAGGCGTGTCGGTGCGCGGCGGATACCCCGTGGTGCAGAAAAAAATGAAACAGTGGTGCCTGCGCGTGTCGGCCTACGCACAACGACTGCTCGACGGGCTCGACAACGTGGACTGGACCGACTCGCTCAAGGAAACACAGCGCAACTGGATAGGCCGGAGCGAAGGCACCGAAGTGGAATTCAACGTCAAAGGCAGCGACCTTACGTTCACCATCTTCACCACACGCGCCGACACAATGTTCGGCGTAACATTCATGGTGCTCGCACCCGAAAGCGAACTCGTTGACAAACTCACAACTCCCGAACAAGCCGGGGAAGTAAAGGCATACATCGACGCGACAAAGAAACGCACCGAACGCGAACGCATATCCGACCGCAAGGTAACGGGCGTGTTCTCCGGCTCGTATGCCATAAATCCCTTTACGGGCGAGGAGATTCCCGTTTGGATAAGCGACTACGTGCTCGCAGGCTACGGCACCGGCGCAATAATGGCCGTTCCGGCCCACGACAGCCGCGACTACGCATTTGCACGCCACTTCAACCTGCCAATCATCCCGCTGATAGAAGGCTGCGACGTGTCGCAGGAAAGTTTCGACGCCAAGGAAGGCATAGTCACCAACTCGCCACGCGCCGGAGTGAAACCGTACATCGACTTCTCGCTCAACGGCCTTACCGTAAAGGAAGCCATAGCCGCAACAAAGAAATACGTAAGCGAACACAAGCTCGGCCGCGTGAAGGTGAACTACCGCCTGCGCGACGCAATCTTCTCGCGCCAGCGCTACTGGGGAGAGCCGTTCCCCGTGTACTACAAGGACGGCATGCCGCAAATGCTGCCCGACGAATGCCTGCCCCTCGAGCTGCCCGAAATAGACAAGTACGAGCCCACCGAAACGGGCGAGCCGCCACTCGGCCGCGCACAGAAATGGGCGTGGGACACGGAAAAGAAAACAGTAGTCGAAAAAAGCAAGATAAACAACACAACCATCTTCCCGCTCGAACTGAACACCATGCCGGGATTCGCCGGCTCGTCGGCCTACTACCTGCGCTACATGGACCCGCACAACGACCGCGAGCTCGTAAGCAAGGCAAACGACGAGTACTGGCGCTGCGTAGACCTCTACGTCGGAGGCACGGAGCACGCCACGGGACACCTCATCTACTCCCGCTTCTGGAACAAAGTTCTCCACGACTACGGCTACAGCGTTGTGGAAGAACCGTTCGCCAAACTCGTGAACCAGGGAATGATTCAGGGACGCTCCAACTTTGTTTACCGCGTGAAGGAAGGAACGGAGCAAGGCAAGTTCGTTTCGCTCAACCTGAAAGACAAATACGAAGTAACCCCAATACACGTTGACGTAAACATCGTAAGCAACGACGTGCTCGACATCGACGCCTTCCGCAAATGGAGGCCCGAGTATGCCGACGCCGAATTCATACTCGAAGAAGACGGCAAGTACATCTGCGGCTGGGCCATCGAAAAGATGTCGAAAAGCATGTACAACGTAGTCAACCCCGACCTCGTTGTAGAACGCTACGGGGCAGACACGCTGCGCCTTTACGAGATGTTCCTCGGCCCGATAAACCAGAGCAAACCGTGGGACAGCAACGGAATAGACGGTTGCTCCCGCTTTTTGCGCAAGCTCTGGAACCTTTTCTTCGACAAGTCAGGAAACTTCGTTCCCGATTCCGCAGAGCCTTCCGGCGACAACCTGCGCTCGCTCCACAAGCTGATAAAGAAAGTTACCGACGACATGGAAGTTTTCTCCTATAACACTTCCATAAGCGCCTTCATGATAGCCGTAGGGGAATTGGCCGCACAACGCTGCACCTCGCGCGAAGTTCTCGAAAAACTTGTAATACTTGTTGCCCCGTTTGCGCCTTTCATTGCCGAGGAGCTTTGGGAAAAACTCGGCAAGGAGGGTTCTGTTTGCGACGCACAGTGGCCTGCCTGCGACGAGAGCTACCTTCGTCAGGACAACGTGACGATGAGCATTTCGTTTAACGGAAAGACGCGCTTCACCCTCGACTTCCCCGTCGACGCAAGCAAGGAAGAAATCGAAAAGGAAGCACTCGGCTGCGAACAGTCGCAAAAGTATCTTGAAGGCAAGACAGTCGTAAAGGTTATAGTCGTACCGAAGCGCATTGTCAACATAGTTGTAAAATAAGGCGAGCACCATGAACATAGCAAAGTCCATTCCGGCGCTGAAGCTGAAGCCCAGCCAGATTATCCACGACTACTTTTTCATCACCCTGGGGCTGCTGTGCTATTCGATAGGCTTCTGCTGTTTCATTCTGCCCTACCATATCACCACCGGGGCCGTTACCGGTTTGGGCGCGTTGATTTTCTACGCCACCAACGGCGCTTTTCCGGCGCAGTACACTGTGCTGCTCGTCAACGCAGTGCTGCTTATAGCGGCCATACGTGTGCTGGGCGCAAAGTTCTTCGTCAAGACGATATACGCCGTAGTGGTGCTCAGTATCTTCATAGGCGTGGTGCAGGAACTGATTACCGACATGCCGGGCTACCCGCTCAACAGCGAGCGCCTGCCCATGTTCCTCGACGACCAGGGCTTCATGGCGTGCGTCATAGGTGCCTTGCTCGAGGGCATAGGCATTGGCATAGTGTTCCTGCAAGGCGGCAGCACGGGCGGCACCGACATCATCTCGGCCATTGTAAACAAGTACCACGACATCACGATAGGCCAAATGCTTATTATATGCGACCTGCTTATCGTCACGTCTTCGCTGCTCACTCCGGTGGGCGACCTGCAGCACCTGCTCTTCGGCTACTGCACGCTCATGATAACCAACTACACGCTCGATTACGTTCTGAACAGCGGCCGCCAGAGCGTGCAGTTCCTCATCATCTCGCGCCATTATGCCGACATAGCTTCGGCCATTACCATTTACCACCGCGGCGTTACCGTTCTCGACGGCCACGGTTGGTACACCAAGCAGGAGCAGAAAGTTCTCATCGTTCTTGCCCGCCGCCGCGAGAGCAAGAACATTTTCCGCATTATAAAACAAATCGACCCCAACGCTTTCATCTCGCAAAGCAAGGTGATAGGCGTTTTCGGCGAAGGGTTCGACAAGCTCAAGGTCAAGTAACGCCGTGTCTCCCGGCTGCAACATACGTCCCGGAACATGAACAACCCCGCAATGCAGCATACGCCGCCCCTTGCGCCCGCGCTTACGGGGGCGTCGCTCACGGTGGCCGTTGAAGGCGGCTTGTGCAACCGCATGCGTGCCGCTCTTTCGGCGGCAGGTGTTGCCGCGGCAAGCAGCTGCCCGGTGCGCGTGTCATGGAGCTCGGGCAGCGAGTGCGGCTGCCGCTTCGACGATGTGTTCGCCTATCCTTTTGAAGGCCGTTCGGGCATTCCCGGCAGTTTGTCGGTGCACCCGCCGCGCCTGTACGACATTCCCTCCTCGCGCCGCAACCTGCGGCTGCCGTCGCTGCTCAGGCGGTTTGCCTACCGTGCCTGCCGCAGCAACTACCAGGGCGGCGAGGGCGACGACGTGCTTTCACTGCTTGCCCGTTACGGCAAAGTCTACATCTCCACCTGTTACGAGTTTTTCGAAAGTGCCGTTGAAATGAAAGACCTTTTCCGCCCCTCGCCGCATGTGCTGGAAACCGTGCGGCAGCTCTCGGCGGGATTCAACGAAAACACCTTAGGCATACACATACGCACGGGCGACAACGTTATGTCGCGCCTGCACAGCCCCGCACGCCTGTTCATCGAGAGGGCGCATGCCGAAGTCTCCCGCAACCCGCAGGCACGTTTCTTCCTTGCCACCGACAGCGCCGAAGTCAAGTCGGCATTTGCGGGCGAGTTCCCCGGCAGGGTAATCACCGCCGACGCACAACTGTCGCGCTCCACCTACGGCGGAATGGTAGCTGCCGCCGTGGATTTGTTCGCACTGGCGCGCACAACGCGCATACTGGGCAGCTACTACTCGTCGTTCTCGGGCACGGCCGCCGAATTGGGCGGAATACCGCTCGAAACGTTAAAAACACATTGAATTTCTGTTTTCACAGTTTTTTCCTCCTTTCCGGGTCGTTTTTTGTCTGCCGCCCCGTAAAGGGGGTCAGAGGAAATTAAAATCAGGTCTGAGAAAATTCAAAATATGTCCGACATATTTCGAAATATGTCAGACATATTTTTGCCCACCCCTAAAAGGGTGTTTTTCAGCGCCCGTACGGAGTGCTTTTTTCTTTACCTTAAAAATGCCTTTCCGGCTGTCCGGAATTGTCTTTCGCTGCAATGCACGTGCTGCCGCGACGGACATGTATTTTAATACGAGGCCGTGGCCGGGAATCCTGCTTCGTTTATGCGTTTCACTATGTCGTCGAGCTCCTCGTGCGTGGCCTTGCGCAGCTTTTGGTCGGGCGTCTCGCGGTCTATGGTGTAAATCATCACCATCTGCGGCCTTATCTCCTTTATAGCCTCGAGCCATGGCGTTACGTACTCATCGCCCGTGTTGGTGAGCGATTCCTCGCCGTCGGTGCCGTGCAGGAACATGGTCTGCACTATCACGTGCCCGTTGAAGAGCTTCATGTTTTCGATAATGCGCCTCACGTCGTATGCCCCCGTGGGCCTGTTCATGCGTTCTATGTATGCAGGGTTGGCGGTGTCGAGCTTCAGTATGTTGTTGTCCACCTTCATGAGCGCGTCGCGCACGGCCGGCCGCGTTATCATCGTTGCGTTGCTCAACACGCTTATCTTAGCCTGCGGGAAATACTCGTCGCGCAGCTCTGCAACATCGTCCACTATTCCCGCAAAGTCGGGGTGCGCCGTAGGTTCGCCGTTGCCTGCAAACGTAAGCACGTCGGGCTTCGGGCCGTCGGCTTTCATGGCGCGCAGCCTTTGCCCGAGGGCGGCCTTCACCTCGGCGCGCGTGGGGCGCGGCAGCCTCGGGCGGCGCTCGGCGTTGAGCCCGCACTCGCAGTACAGGCAGTCGAACGTGCAGACTTTGCCGTCGGCCGGCATGAGGTTTATTCCTAACGACACGCCTAACCTGCGGCTGTGTATGGGGCCGAAAATCGGTGCGGGATAGATTACCGTTGACATAATACTGTTTTTACGTTATGTTTTGTGCAGGCAAAGTTACTCGTTTAACGCTTTGCCGGTACAGATTGCCGTACAAAAAGTAAACATTTGCGTGCCATAAATGCCGAATTAACTATTATTGCGACACACAAGCCCGCACGCCACCCGCTTTTTGCTATCTTTACAGCCGGCGAACCATAAAAACACGCAATATCATGGAACAAACCATAAACGTATTCTGCAAGAACAACGGCCAGTCGGTCGAAATGCCCGTGGGAAGCACGGCCATAGAGGCTTACAACGCTTTCGGGCTGGACATGCCCTACGGCGTTACCTGTGCACGGGTGAACAACAAGTCGGAAAGCCTGCATTTCCCCCTTTTCAAGGACAGCGACGTGGAGTTTCTCGACGTGTCCGACCCTTCGGGCATGAGAACCTACACGCGCTCGCTTTTCTTCGTGCTCTACAAGGCCGTTGAGGACCTATTCCCCAAAACAACGGTGCGTATCGACACGCCCGTGTCGAACGGTTACTATTGCCGCCTGCTCATAGGGCGCGATGTCACCCCCGCCGACGTGGCGCGCCTGCGCAGCCGCATGGAGGAAATCATTGCCGCCGACATGCCGTTCCGCCGCATTGTGTGCCGCACCGACGAGGCCGTGGAACGCTTCCGCAACCTCGGGCTCGAAAGCAAGGCAAAGCTGCTCAAAAGCGTGGGAACGCTCTACACCACTTACTTCATGCTCGACGGGACGATGGATTACTACTACGGCTCGCTGCTCCTCTCAACGGGGCAGCTCAAGGTGTTCGGGCTGGAGGAATACCACGACGGCGTGCTGCTGCGCGTGCCCGACCCGTCGTGCCCCGACAGGCTCCTGCCCATGGTGAAGCAGGAAAAGATGTTCGAGGTGTTCCGCGAACACCACGAGTGGCAGCATATCGTGGGGCTGAACTCGATAGGCGACCTGAACGAGGTATGCGTAAACGGACACACCAACATGCTCGTGAACGTTTCCGAAGCACTGCAGGAAAAGAAGATAAGCCACATTGCCGACATGATTGCAGCCAACCCCGACATACACGTGGTGCTCATTTCCGGGCCTTCGTCGAGCGGCAAGACCACCTTCAGCAAACGCCTTTCGGTACAACTCATGGCCTGCGGCCTGAAACCATACCCCATATCTATCGACGATTACTTCGTAGACCGCGACAAGACACCCAAGCTCCCCGACGGCGAGTACGACTTCGAGTCGCTCTATGCCGTAAACATACCTTTGCTCTCGCAACACCTCAACGACCTTATCGCCGGCAGGGAAGTGGAACTGCCGCGCTTCAACTTCCAGACCGGCAAGAGCGAACGCAGCGGGCAATACCTGAAACTCGACCCCAACATGATTCTCATAATGGAAGGCATACACGCCCTGAACCCCGAACTGACGCCGCAAATTCCCGACAGCAGCAAGTTCCGCGTGTACGTCTCGGCCTTGACATCCATACTGCTCGACGACCACAACTACATACCCACCACCGACAACCGCCTGCTGCGCCGCATTGTGCGCGACTACAAATACCGCGGCTACTCCGCGCGCGACACCATAAAACGCTGGCCGAGCGTAAGGGCGGGCGAGGCAAAATGGATTTTCCCCTACCAGGAAAACGCCGACGTGATGTTCAACTCGGCGCTGCTCTTCGAACTGGCGGCGCTGCGGCCGCAGGCCATGCCGCTGCTCGAGCAGGTAGACGAACGATACGAGGAATATTCCGAAGCCTACCGCCTGCACAAGTTCCTCTCGTACATCAAACCCATACCCATCGACGGCCTGCCGCCCACGTCGTTGCTGCGCGAATTCCTCGGCGGCAGCACATTCAACTACTGACGGCACGCCGCACGCGCAACGTGCACCGCTCACCGGCAGACAAAAACGGAGCGAAAAACGAAGCGGGAAAACAGCCGCCCGGGGCGCGGAAAAGTGAAAACTGATTTTCACGCCGTTAAACCCACATGGGAGCAAAGAAAAAATTAGTGGCTCGGATTTCGAAATCCGAGCCACTAATTTTAAAAAGCAAGCCACTAATTTTTCGCCCCCCGGAAACCCTTTCCGAAACCGCCCTGGAAAGGCCGACAAACGCGGACACCATTTTACGCTGCTGCAAAACAGGTGAAGAATCATTCGCTTTCTGCCGCGGCCTGCGAAAAATTATTTGCAAATTTACGGCCCGGCGTTCGGCATTATTCCGCGGAAAGCCATATTTTTGTAAAATATGTTTAACTCCTTACGCTTTCCCGCTCCTCAGCGACGGGAAGCGGGCCTATTTCTGTTGCCACGATATAAAGGACTTTAAAAAGAACATGCCATGAAAAGGAAATTCTTGTTCACACTGCTGCTCCTTGCGGCCGCATTCTGCAGCCCTGCCCGGGCCATGGACGTGTACGTGTACATAAACGGGAGCTACGTACCCGTAAACGTTTCCGAAAACATCTACAAGATTGTCTTCGAAGACGAATACACACATTTCATCACAGCCTCGGGCGAGACGGCCACGTTAAGGAACGAAGCCTTCTCGTTCCTCACTTTCCGCAAGCTGGAAACGCCCGTAGGCATAAACGCCGCAAAGGCCGAAGCCGTCACCATAACCTATGAAAACGAAGGCATACGCGTGAAAAGCGCAAGCGTGCCGGCCAACGTAAGGATTATCGACACGGCCGGGAACGTAATGGCCGACATAACGCCCCGCAACGCCGACATGTTCTTCTCGCTGTGCGGAATGCCGGCCGGAGTGTATATTGTAACAGCCGGCGACGGGAAAAACGTAACCGTAAAGAAAATAACGAAAAACAAGTAAACCCATGGCAACCGACATAATAACCAGAACACGGACGGCATTGCTCGCCCTCTGCATAATGGCAGGCACTGCCGCAAAAGCGCAGGACTACTTTCATTTCTACCGCGACGGACAGGTGGCCGAACGGGTGCAGGCAACGCTCGTAGACAGCATTAGCTTCGGCACTACCGGCAGGTCGATAATGGTTTACGACAAGGAAAAGAAACGGCTTTACTCGGCGCGGCGCAATGTTATCGACAGCGTGGTCATCAAGCCGTTCATCGACTACACTTCCTACCCCGCGCTCAACCTCACGTCAGGATACAACAACGTTGAAGCCACCTACGACAACGATACGAAAGTATATTCCATACACGTAACCGGCGGCGACCCGTACATACTCACCGAAACGCTGAAAAGCGACCTGCCCGCCGACTCGTGCGTGCTTACGTTCGAATACAACTGCCCCGCAGGCATAAACGAATTCCAGATATTCTTCTGCCCGCCCGCCGCCGAAAACCTCTCGGCCAAGGTAGGCTCGATTACTCCCACCGTGGGCACCGAATGGCGCACCTATTCCGTGCCCATAAAGGACTACCGCGAAGACTTCTCCTGGGGCTCGCGCAACGATTACCTGAGGTTCGACTTCGGAACAGTGCCCGACGTAGACATATCGCTCAGAAAAATAAGCATACGTTCGTTCACGCCCGAAGAACAACGCGAACAAGCCGAAAAAGACAGTATCAAAGCAGCTAAAGAACGCATGGCCGAAAACATAAAAGCCTATCTCAACGCCACGTATGCCTCGAGCGTAAAGCAAGTAAACGTCACGGCCGACGAAGTTACCGTTACCGGCGAATGCTCAGGCGACGGAACGTTCGCGCTGGCCGACATAGCGCCATACGACGACGTTACCGAAGAAACGGAATACTACCTCGCGGCCTCGCTGCCCAACGGGCAGTTCTCGGTAACGCTGCCGCGCATGGCCGAACGCTCGGGATTCAACTACGACCGCGTGCTCTCGAAGTGGGCAATAGTGAAAACAGACGGCGAAAGGCACACGCTCGCCTCGCACGCCCGCTATGCCGACGAGGTCACGCCGCAGTACGTGGCCGAACCGGGAGTGCTTAAAGGCAAGAAAGGCATTGCCGCCGGGCTCGGGGCAACGTACATCTCCGACTTCGACAACCTGCAGGCGCACAGCATTACGATGAACATAGTGCTCAACACTTTCATCAGCACCTCGTACCAAAGCGGCTGGACGTCCTATTCCTACGGCGGCCGCACGTACTACATCAACCAGGGGGCCTTCACACAGCTCGACGAGGTGACCCGCGCGGCCCACGAACGCGGAGTAATCGTTTCGGGAATACTGCTCACGTCCACCGGCTCCATTTTCAACGACCCGGAGAACACCGGAGGCTACTACACCATGCCCAACATGACCACGCCCGACGCGGTGAACACCTACGCCGCCGCACTGAATTACCTGTTCAGGCGTTACACCTCGGGCGAATACGGGCGCGTGCACCACTGGATAGTACACAACGAGGTCGACGCCGGCGACTCGTGGACCAACATGGGCGAACAGCCCGAAATGCGCTACTACGACCGCTACATGAAGTCGATGCGCATGTGCTACAACATCATACGCCAGTACGACCCCAACGCTTCGATACTCGGCTCATATACGCACAACTGGAACTTCGAGGCCGAGATAAACTCACCCCGCCTGATGCTCGAGCAGAACGTGCAATATTCCGAAAAGGAAGGCGACTTCCGCTGGGGAGTGGCCTATCATCCTTACCCCATAGACCTCACGCGACCCGAGTTCTGGAAAAACGACCGCGCTAACGCCACTTTCAGCAACAACTCCACATACGTAACGTTCCTCAACCCCGAAGTAATCAACGCCTGGATTCTCAACCCGGCGCACTTCTACAAGGACGGCACCAAGCGCATACTCTTCTTCAGCGAACAGGGAACAAACTCGCCCGACTACACCGAAAACTCGCTGCAGCTCCAGGCTGCCGGCGCGGCGTGGATATGGAAGAAGATAAGCCGCCTCGACGGCATTGACGCAATGCAATGGCACAACTGGGCCGACAACGTCACGGAGTTCGGCCTGCGCATAGGCCTGCGCTCGTTTGCCGAAGGCAGCTTCAACAACCTCGACCCCAAGCCCGTGTGGTACGTATGGCAAGCCGCCGGCACCGACCGCGAGGACGAGGTGTTCGAACCTTACCTCGACATAATAGGCATAGACAGCTGGGACAACATAATCCAACCCGTGGAGTGACATCCCGCGGCAGTCAGCCCCGCAAACACACAAACGCGCAAACACTACAAAATCAGGCACGGCCTTTACATGGCCGCGCCTGCCTTTTTTCCTGACCGGTGTGCCTGTTGCGGGTGCTTGTGGGCGCAAAAACAGCCCGTCCCGCCGCACCGCAAAGCGCGTCTCCCGCGCGGTGCGGACAAACGCCCGCATTTGTCCGCATTTTCAGGAGCATTTTCAAACGGGTTTTCAGGGGGCAAAAAATATGTCCGACATATTTCGAAATAGGTCTGACATATTTTAAAATACAAGGCACATATTTTTTCTTTGCTCCCATGTGGGGTAAACGCACTGAAAATCAGTTTTCACTTTTCCGCGCCCCGAACGGCCGTTTTTCCGCCCCGGTTTTCGCGTTGTTTTTGTCTGCCGCGGCAACGGCGGCACGGCATAAGCATGTTGAATATAGTACCTCCGGCGCGTTGCAGTTTCTCGCCATAATGGTAACTTTGTACCGCAAACCACGAAACAGCACATGAATTTTGCCGACATACTGCTGCCACTTCCGCTCGACGGCCTGTTCACCTACGCAGTGCCGCCCGCGCTGTCCGACGCCGTTGCGCCGGGCAAGAGGGTGGTAGTGCAGTTCGGCGCGAAAAAGGAATACTCCGGCATAGTGGTGCGCCTGCACGACAACCACCCGGGCGAAGGAATAAACGTCAAGCCCGTAATAGACGTGATAGACCCCGAACCCGTGGTAACCCGCGAGCAACTCGCATTCTGGAAATGGATGGCAGGCTATTACCTGTGCCACGAAGGCGACGTAATGAAAGCCGCGCTGCCCGCCGGCCTAAAACTCGCAAGCGAAAGTATCATAGGATACAACGCCGACTACGACGGCAACGCCACGCTGACGCCGCGCGAGCAGCAAGTGGCCGGCGCACTCGAAACCGAAGGCGACATGTCGATAGCCGCGCTCGAAAAGAAATGCGGCGCAACCAACCTCGTGGCCGTCGTGCGCTCGCTTTACGACAAGGGAGCCATACGAATGCACGAAGAACTGCGCGGCAACTACCGCCCGCGCTACGAAACACGCGCCTTCCTCACCCGTGAATACTTCAACGAAGCGCGGCTAAACGAAGCGTTGGACAAACTCGCACGCGCGCCGCAACAGCTCGCACTGCTCACCCTCTATCTCGACATGAGCGGGGCCTCGGCCGCCCTCACCCTGAAAAACCACGCACTCCTGCGCCCCGTGGCAAAAAGCGCGCTAATGCACGAAAGCAAAGCCGGCGAAAGCGCATGGGCGGGACTGCTCAAAAAAGGCATTCTCGCTGCAAGGCAGGAGGAAGTGACACGCCTGGCCGGGCACAAGGGCGGACGCATGCCGCTGCACTCGCTATCGCCGGCGCAGCAGCAAGCCATAAGCGGGATAAACACCGCGTTCAGCGCCAAAAACGTGTGCCTGCTGCACGGAGTAACATCGTGCGGCAAGACAGAAATCTACATACATCTCATAGCCGAAGCCATAAGCAACGGGAAAAGCGTGCTCTACATGCTTCCCGAAATTGCGCTGACCACACAGATTACCCAGCGCCTGCGACTTTTTTTCGGCAACGACATGGGAGTGTTCCATTCAAAGTTCCCCGACAGCGAACGAGTGGAGATATGGAAAAAACAACTCTCACCCAATCCCTACAAACTGATAGTGGGAGTGCGCAGCTCGCTCTTCCTGCCCATGAAGAACCTCGGCCTCGTCATCATAGACGAAGAACACGAGCCGTCGTACAAACAAGAAGAACCCGCCCCGCGATACAACGCACGCGACGCAGCAATAATGCTCGCCGGCATGTGCGGCGCAAAAACACTTCTGGGCACAGCCACCCCCTCGCTCGAAAGCTACGCCAACGCACGTGCGGGAAAATACGGACTGGTCGAAATAAACGAACGCTTCGGACAAGTATGCCTGCCCGAGATACACGTTGAAGACGTAAAGGAACTGCGCCGAAAAAAAATGATGACCACACCGCTCGCCCCGCAACTGATTTCCGAAATACAGGCTGCCCTCGACGACGGCCAGCAAACCATACTTTTCCAAAACCGCAGGGGATACTCGCCGTTCCTCGAATGCCACGCATGCGGATGGGTGCCGCGCTGCGAACACTGCGACGTGAGCCTTACCTATCACCGCGGCACAAACAGCCTGGTTTGCCACTACTGCGGCGCGGTTTACCGTGTGCCCGAACGCTGCCCCGCCTGCGAAGGCACACAGCTCGACGACCGCGGCTTCGGCACAGAGAAGATAGAGGACACCGTGCGCGAGCTTTTCCCAAAAGCGCGTGTGGCACGGCTCGACCTCGACACAACACGCTCGCGTTCCGCCTACGACAGGATTCTGTCAGCCTTCCGCGACGGAAAAACCGACATACTCATCGGAACGCAAATGGTATCGAAAGGCTTGGACTTCGACCGCGTGCGCGTGGTGGGAGTGCTCGACGCCGACGCGGCCATGAACGTACCCGATTTCCGCAGCTACGAACGGGCATTCCAGATGATGTCGCAAGTGGCCGGCCGGGCAGGACGGCGCGACACGCGCGGCACGGTAATACTCCAGACACGCCGCCCAGAAACGGAGCTTATAGCCCAAGTTGCCGCCAACGACTACACCGGCATGTACGAAACGCAAATCCAGGAACGTGAAGCGTTCGGCTATCCACCGTTCTGCCGACTTATATACATTTACCTGCGCCACCGCTCGCAATATGTGGCCGATTGCGCCTCGCGCGACATGGCCGCCGCCTTGCTCCCCATATTCGGCGACAATCTCCTGGGCCCGGCCAACCCGCCCGTAGCACGCATAAAGTCACTCTTCATACGCCAGATAATGCTCAAGGTAGGGCGCACGGCACCTGTGGCGCGCGTGCGCTCGGTATTGCAGCAGACAGCCGCAAAAATAACCGGGCAATACGGCGCAGACGTATATTTCGACGTCGACCCGTTGTGATTGCCTGCAAACGAAGAACGCCGGCGGCAGGTAAGCAAATTCCCCTTTTTGAACTTCCGGAAACAATCCCTCCGTCATGCAAAACAAAACGGAAACAGGAATTTTTTTACACTGAAAAACGAAAACCGTTTTTCGACTTTTTACCCTCCCCTTGAAGCCAAGAAAAAATATGTCTGAGATATTTTAAAATATGTCTGACATAAT